>OFMG01000411.1_pt1 | contig 58811 bp, 50 predicted proteins | sample 1541751 | NCBI WGS metagenome assembly OFMG01 (sample SAMN04209232, study PRJEB22552) | human gut metagenome | biome: gut; material: feces | host: Homo sapiens | place: USA: Oklahoma
CTCCTCCTAATCAATCTAAACCTATTGTTCCAATTCCTTCTTTCTCCTTCTTTCTCCTTCTTTCTTCTTTCTTCTTCTCTTTCTCCTTCTTTCTTCTTCTCTTTCCCTCCTATACCTTCTCGTTATACTATCATAATCTCTAGTTCCAGCATTATAACCTCTAGTTCCAGCATTATAACCTCTAGTTATACTCTCTATAACCTTTAGTTATATCACTATCAGTTTCAGTCATAGCATCATCATTATCATCTCATTGACGTTCGTCATAACGATTAGTCATACAATCGTTATTAAGACTAGCTCTAACAATACTATCAAGTCTAATAAGACTTTTAGTCATAATGACCAACAGCATTAGTTCTAGTTAATAATAGCACTATTAATATTATCAGTATTATAATGACTATTAATACTAGTTATACTAATATTGCTGGTGGTATTACTAATTATATTCTTAATATTCTTGATATTACTGATTCTCTTTATACTAATGATACTCTTGATACTATTGATATTTATTATACTCGTAGTAAGTTAATTCCTATTGCTATAATGATTTTAGTTATTTTAATATAGCTATTGATTATTAGTTAGAGTTATAGTATAAATAAATTATAATATATTTGTAGTATTATATTTAATTATTATATTTAATTATTATATTTGTCATGTTGTTCAGTAGAGTAATATTGCTACTGATAATAATATTAATCTTAAACTTATAAGTGTTATGGTAAATTTTGATAATGTTACTAGTAATGTTCAATCTAAGCCTAGAAAGAAAACTATGGCTGAAAGTTTAGAAGAAGCTAAACAAGAGGGTAAACTTGTTGTTCCTGAAGAAGATACACAAGTTAATGCTGTTGTTAGTAGTGAAACTATTCAGCCTAAAAATAAAGCTAGGAAGAAGAAACAAAGTAAAGTTCGTAAACAGGAAGAACAAACTGCTGTTGTTAGTCAAGCTAATGAAGATAATGATTTTAAAGATGCTAAAACTGATAAACGTGGTGTTCCTGTTGGAATTAATGTTCCTCAACATATTCTTGATGTAGTTTGTATTGTTAAATTCAATGCTGCATTTAGGCGTCATACTTCTCTTAATATTCTTCATACTCTTGAAGATGATGGAAGAATATATAATGCTAAAGGTGCTTATGTTGACTTCTTATGGAATAAGTTTAGAGTTACTGCTGATGGTGGACTTCGTAGAGAATATAGATATACAGATGATTTATTTATTGATGCTTTAGTTAAAGCTCATGCTGATGTTGCTAGTGATAGTCAGCGAGTTATTGGTATTATGATTGATACTGAAACTGAACTTCATAAAAAGAATAAAGATTCTGAAGCTAGTTAAGTTTGTAGTATAGACTCCCCGTAGAGGATGGATAGTGCTGTTGAGCTTATTAAAGCTAATTCTCATATTCTTGCCATTTTTATCCATTTTGTTTATTGGGTTTGTTATAGTTAACTAGTTGATGATAATCATCCTCTACTCGGAGTTTATTTTATATATAAAGATATGGAAAGAACTGATATTTATTTTGTTGAAGATGACGCATATTTCAATAATAATGTTGAAGGTGTTGAAATTCATGCAGAATGTCTAAGTCAAGATTTTGACGATATTGCTTGGGAACCAATAGTTGATGATAGTCCTATTGTTGACCCTGAAAATGATGTTTTTGGTTATTATGATTAAACAAATAAAATTATGGAAAATATTAATATTAAAGTTATTCTTGATGAAGTTCTTGGTAAATCTTGTGATAGTATTACTTGTTATACCTGTAAATATAAAGAAGATTGCGAACTTATTGATAAATTCATTAATGATATTAAAGATAAAGGTTTATCTCCAGACCAATATGTTAGAGGTTTAGCTTTATTTGTATATGTTCGTAAAGAACAAAAATATATTAATAATTTTGGTAAAACTCAAGAAGATATTATTAAACTCGCTACTGAAAATGGATTTAAACTTGATTGGCTTATTAATCGTTGGGATAGTATAATTAAAGATAAGGATATTCTTAAACCTATTATTGCTGTTTTTCCTAAATATGCTAAAGATATGATTATTAATATTGTTAACGCTAATACTAAAATTAATCATTTGATTGCTCAACATATTATTGATACTTCTAATGCAGAATATAAGGAAATGATTAAAATGGTTAATCAATCTGTTGATAATAATAAACGAGAGAATAAGTTTAAGAATTTTAGCGATGATGAAATTTATACTGAACTTAAACATAGAAAAGCAAATAAATCTGCTAAATAATCCCACATAATTTTGATTGTATTTCTAATACTATTGTCTGTGAAGATAATAGTATTATTTCACTTGCTGATGATGGAGGAATTGAACTCCGAAACTATGATATTGTTATTATCCGTTTTAATTTCTAAAATTGTAGGTTTTGTAATAGTACGGTCTGTGAAGATAGTGCTATTAATATTTATCATAGTCCAAGTGTTATATGTCATATTTTATTTGGTATTAATGATGTTATTATTGATTGTGAAATTAGTAATAACAATGTCTGTGTCAAACATTTCGTTTATATGATTTCGTATTTGTAAATTTGCCTAGTATTGTCTGTGAAGATAGTGCTAGGCTTTTTAGTATGTATATTATTAACTTTAAATATATAATTAAAATGGATAATTATGATTCTTTTATTTTTGATGGTCTATTAGATAGATACATTAAAGAACAAGCTAAGTTTAAAAAAGGACAAGTAGTTTATATGGAATATACTTATCAATATCATAATCAAACTAAGCTTGGTGTTTGTGTTGGTATTGTAACCGAAGTTGGAATTACTAAAATCGAACGTACAGTAGGTAATAATAAATATATTAATTATCCTATTGTATATGCTGTAACTCATGCTAAAGGTGTTAGTCGTTGTGTTAGTGAATGTAAACTTGGTTCTGTATCTGAACATATTCTTAAAGAACGTCTTAAACGTGATGGTAAGAATAATGAACAGAATAATGAGCCTGCTACAAATGACTAGCTATTTACGTTATTATACATTCACAGATACGGTTCTTTTGCCTTATGTTGAATTTTCATATATAATCTGATTAATCTATCACGATTAATATTAAGTTCAATACAGGGCAAAAGAACTAGCTAATAAATGTTAAACTAAAAATTTAATACAGTTCTGTTATGAATTATATTGCTTATAAGAATATTGATGGTACTATTACATCTGGATTTAAAGTTAAACTTTATGATATAGTTACTTTGAATGTTGGTTATTGGAAAGATAAACTTGCTATTGTTCTATATATTAATGAGGATAAAAAACAAATTAAAGTTCGTATTATTGAATGTGGTATGAACTTAACTCTTAAAGTTAAAGATGTTCAATTTGTTAATCATAATAATAGAACTGCTGCTCGTTCTTATATTGATTTATGTAATAAACTATCTAAAGCCTTTCGTGATAAATATACTGATAAACAGTATATAAAAGATAATTGGTTTACTGATAAGTTTATTATTAATGATATAACTGCTAATACTATTGCTAAAGGTATTGGTCAATATATTACTAATACTGATAGTGATAGATATTCTGTTAGTGCTATTATGTGGCTTAGTGATATTAAAGATTATATAGATGCTTTACTTAAATATGGTGATTTTGATTTTGTTGCTAAAGCATTTAAAATTTATAATATTACTGATACTAGAGTTGAACTTATTCGTAAACTTTATTATTATTTTTATGATTGAAAATGTTACTCAATATGTTCTTGGAGTTTGTATTGGATGTATTTTATATCTTATTTATGAAGTATTTAGTCTATATAAAAAGATTGAACGAATTAATATAGATATTAATAAACTTCAAATTAAAGATATAGAATTTCATCGTAATATTGAATTTATTATTAATGATAGTAAATATAATAAAGAAGTTCTTGAACATTTTATTAATAAACTTAATAAACTTAATGATAGTATTAAAGCGAAAGTTGATGACTAGCTTGCTTCCATCCTCTACGGGGGGTCGCCACGGAGCGTAGCGTAGTGGCTCTACTAATCTAACTATTATTGAATTTATTATAGTTTTAACTATTAAATATAATTGTTTTATTAATCTTTAAAAATGTAAAGTACTTATGAAAAAGTATGATGAAGTTTCTGTTGTTCGTCAACTTAATAATGCTGGCGCTGTTATTGAAATCAATTCTGTTAGTAAAGTTATTAAAGTAGCTAAAAATAGCACTATTGGTAATGGAACTAGTGGTAAGATTGATTTTCTTTCTCATTATTGTGGTTATCATGTTGAGATTGTTGATGTTATTCAACAACAAAAAGAACGTGATGAAGAAATTGCTGCTAAGAAAGCTGCTAAAAAGGCTGCTCGTAAAGCTAAATTTGCAGAGGATAATACTTTTAAAGGTATTACTCGTGCTGTTGATAAACGTATGCGTACTATTAAAAGAAAGTAGTATGCTATGGTTAGCTTTAAATTCTCATTTGGAGTTGTAGGTAAATCCAAAGAGAAAGGAATAGTCAATAAATATGTTATTATAGTTGCTAAATGTGAAGGTATTATTAGATATATTGATGGTACTTATAAAGTAGAATACAATGGCAAACTATATAGTATTACAGGTGAAAGTTACAGAACTAAAGGAAAGAAAGTTGTTTATGCTCGTCGATTAGATGAATATAATCATAGAATTAAAATTATAAGAGATAGTGAAAATAGAAAAACTGTTGATACTAGATTTTATATTCCTTTTGCTGCTGGACTTATAGCTAAAGGTAAAATTGTTAAAATGCCTTTTGCTAAGGAATTGTTTCATATTACTACATGTTATAATCATGGTGATAGTGAATCTACTATTTTAGCTTTTCAAGAATGGAAAGAATATGAAGATAAAGTTAAAAATAATCTTATTGATGTAAACAACGAATTGTAATGATTGGTAATCTTAATATTGCTAATAGTAATAGAAAAGATACTAACATTAAGTTTACTAAAGACCAAGAAATAGCTGTGTATGAACTTATTGAGTTTCTTGCACAGCCTTGGGATGATAAGAAATATATTAATGCTCTTTGTGGTGCTGGAGGTACAGGTAAGACATTTGTTATTAAATATGTTATTAATAATTGCAAATGGTCTGGTGGTGTTATAGGTTGTGCTGCTCCTACACATAAAGCTTGTAGAGTCCTTAGTAATTCTATTGGTGGAAAAGAAGTTAATACTATTCAATCATTGTTTGGTTTTAGACTTGATGTTAATATTGAAAATTTTGACCCTGAAAATCCTGCCTTTAATCCTGTTGGAAAAGATAAACTAGATGGTCTTAAAGTTTTAATTATTGATGAAGCTTCTATGCTTAATGCTAAACTTGTTAAGTATATTAGTAATAAATGTAAGAAGCTTCAAATTAAAGTTATAATGCTTGGTGATTCTAGTCAGCTTCCTCCTGTTAATGAGAAAACTAGTCAAGCTTTTCTTATTGCTAGTAATACTTATTATCTTAAAGAAGTTGTACGACAAGGAGATAATAATCCTATTAGTAAACTTCTTAAACTTCTTCGAGAAGATATAGATAATAAGAATGGATGGAGATTTCTTGATTATATATCTAAAAATAGACAAGATTATAATGAGGAAACTAAAGGATTTTATGTTTGCGGTCAAACTGAATTTTCTGATTTAATTGATACTTGTTTCAATGATGAAGAATATACTAAAAATATTGATTTGTATCGTATTATAGCTTATACTAATAGTCGTGTTGCACAATGGAATAACCATGTAAGACATATGATTATTCAAGATGCTGATAAAAGTCTTATTACTCGTAATGATTTAATAATGAGTTATACTACTGTTGTTAATGTTTTTAATGATATTATTATAAACAATAGTGAAGAATATATTGTTAAAGATATTGTTGATACAATTGATAATGATTATGAGTTTAAAGGATTTCTTATTAAGTTTCAAGCTATTCATGGTGGTGCTATAACTCAACCTTTATTTGTTATTGACCATTATGATAACTATACATTTCAGATGTATTATAAGAAGTTGACTAGTCTTATTGATGATGCTAAAAAAGCTAGTAGTTCTGAACGTGGAAGTAAATGGAAACAGTATTTTGATTTTAAACGTAAATATCTTATCGCTTCTAATATTACGAATAGTAATGGTAAGATTTTATTTAGTAGAGATTTAGATTATGGTTTTGCAATTACTTCTCATAGAGCACAAGGTTCTACTTATAAAAATGTATTTGTAGATATTAACGATATGATTTATGATAAATATGGTCATCCTTATACTAATAGAGATGGAATGCTTCGTAGATTGTATGTTGCTTGTTCTCGCGCTAGTAATCAATTAGTATTATCTTATGGCAAGTAAAACTGTTGACGAATATCCTGATTGTGAAAGATGTCCAAATCGTATATTTAATACAGGTAAATATATACAAGGTGGTAGAGGAAGTATTCATGGAGATATTGTTTTCCTATTTCCTAGAGGTGATAGAAATTATTGTGAAGATTATCAATTATTTACTGATATTGGTAATCTTTATGATGAATATTCTGGGCGTAATAACACTGAAGATGTGTATATGACTTATAGTATTAAATGTGCTTGTTCTAATAATTATAATACATATCTTACTGCTATTGATAAATGTCGTAATATTCTATGGAAAGAATTAGCTAGAATTAATTATAAGTATCTATTTATATTTGGTGATGCTTATCTTAGTATTAGTAATAATCATATTCCTAGATTTATGGCTACTGGTGGTAAATATGTATTTAGTAATTATTCTCCTTTTATTAAATTTAAAGATGATAATCTTTATCATGTATTTAAACAACGTTTTGCTGATGATATTAATTGGGTTAATCAAAATAGAAATAACTATGGATTAAATTATATAAATGATTAATTGTATAGCTTATGATGTTGAAGTTTTAAGAAATTTCTTTTCTGTTACTTTTGTTAGTATTAATAGTTATCTTAAAGTATTTAAAGATTGTGTTAATGCTGATAATAAACCTATTCCTTTAGTTCAAAAACTATCTGTTGAAGAAATTAAGGCTCGTCTTAAAACTATTGAAAAACATAGTTTTTATATAACATATACAGATGATAGTCAATTACTTTCTATGATAGATTATATTAATAAGACTAGATGTTATAAGGATTCTAATGGAACTATTATTCGTACTGACTTGTATGGGTTTAATAATTTCAATTATGATAATCTTATGATTGCTGCTTTACTTAGTTTTTATATGCGTACGAATAGTACGAAAGAACTTATTAATAAGTTATATGAAACTAGTAAAACTATTATTTCTAATCAAGATGATAAAGATAAATTTAGAACTGATTTTTATCTTAATAGTCTTAGAAAATATAAGCTACCATTTACAGGTGTTGATGTAATGCGTATATTTGCTCTTAATAAAGCAAGTGTAGTTGTAGATAATAAAACAGGTGAACGTAAACCTGTTCCTAAAGGTTTAAAGCAAACTTCTATTAATCTTCAATGGTATGAACTTCTAGAATATGAACTTCCTGATATTAATGAAAAAGAAGCTGAATTATATGATGAAATTCCTAATCTTAAAGGAATGAGTATTAGTCAGCTTAATAAGCTAGTAGATAAATGGGATAGATTTATTCTTGATGAATATATTGAACCTATGATGTATTATAATCTTAATGATGTTTTCATTGTAGCTGAAATAGTTCGTCTTTATCCAGAAGAAATTAAATCTCGTTATGCTATTAGTAAAGCATATGATGTTTATGTTCTTAATTCTAGTCGTAGTAAAACTGCTGATATTCTTTTTGAGAAATTTTATAGTAAATTTAGTGGTCTTGCTCCCGAACAATGGAAAGGTAAGAAAACTGAAAGAACTGCTATGAGTTTTAAAAAGGTTATTTTTCCTTTTATTAAATTCAAAACTAAACCTATGCAAGACTTTCTTGATGAATGTCTTAAAACTACTATTTATAGAGTTAATAAAGATGCGTTTAGTAAAGAAGTTAAAATTGGAAATGTAACTTATACTGTTGCAACTGGAGGTTTACATAGTCAAGATAATCCTGTTGAACTTTGGAGTAGTGGAAGAGAATTATTTCCATCCTCCACGGGGGGTCAACACGATGTTCTTAATGACGATGATTATGTTTATATTCATGCTGATATTAATAGTATGTATCCTAGTATTATTGCCGCTCATAAAGTAGCTCCAGCTCATCTTGATACAAATGCTTTTTGTAATCTTATTGGTTGGCTTAAAAATAAGAGAGTTGAAGTTAAACACAGCGATGAAAATACTGTTGACGGAATTGATAGAGATACTTTAGCTTTAGTTTTAAAGATTGTTATTAATTCTGTTTATGGTAAATTTGGATTTGAAAATGGTAATCTTTATGATAGATTAGCTGTACTTAAAACTACTATTAATGGGCAGTTAATGATGCTAATGTTGGTTGAGGAATTAGAGTTACACAATATTCATGTGTTAAGTGCTAATACAGATGGTATTGTTATTAAACTTTATAAACGAGATATTGATGTTTATAATCGTATTAAAGATGATTGGGAACAAACTACTAAACTTAAGTTTGATACTGATTATTATCATTGTCTTGTTAGTAGAGATATAAATAATTATCTTAGCCAATTTAGAGTTATTAAAAATGGTGTTCATAAACTTAAGCTTGAATCTAAAGGTGCTCTTAATCCTATGATGTATTCTCTAGATTTAACTAAAGGTTATTCTATGCCTATTGTTGCTCAAGCTATTGAAAACTATTTTCTTAAGAATAAACCTGTAATGGATACTCTTCAAGAAGCAACTAATATTCTTGACTTTTGTCTTACTCAAAATGTAGGTAGACAATTTCATGTAGAAGAAACTAAGATTGAAAATGGACAAGTTACTCATGTTGTTTGCCAAAGATATGTTCGATTTTATGTTTCTAATAGAGGCTATATTATTGAAAAAGTTCATAATGAAAATGGTTCTCGTAGTAGAATGGCAGCTGGTTCTGTTGTAACAGTTATTAATAGTCTTGATGATAAAGATATTTCTCTTAGAGATATTAATTTTAAATTTTATTATCAAGAAGCTATGAAGATTATTAATCCTATCAAACTTAAAATTTCTCCTAAAGGTAAAGGTAAAAGTAAAATTAAAAAATATAGTGGTATGTATAATCCTATTTTTAATGAAGATGATTTTGAATGGGAAATATAGTTGAAGAAACTTATGATAGACTAATTAATAAATGGGGTTCTAAAGAATATAAAGGTATTGGAACTATTAATTGTGTTCCACCTGTTGATTATTGTGAAATTATAAGTAGAATTATTAGTCTTATGAGAAATAAGAATGATAATATTAAAATACTTATTGTTACAGATAATTGGAAAAGAAGAACTGAAATTGTTGATAGTCTTAAAAATCATAATATAAATATAGATACTATTAATATTCTTACTCATACTTATGTTAATAGTAGATATAATTATAGTTATGATATTTCTATTGTTGTTGGAGTTAACGAATGGAATTTATCTTGTAATACAGTTTTTAATCATGCTAGATTTAAACTTATGATTCTAACTGAAAAAACTATTGATACTTCTAAGTTAACTAAGATTTATAATAATATTCCGCCTATTAATAATATTCTAAATTCTAGTGGTATGCGAGCTATACTCCCCGTAGAGGAACACAGAGAGCAGATTTTATTTACTAGTCAAGAAGATATTACTAATTACGATAAATATACTGAATTTATTACTCAGACTATTCAAGTATTTGGTAATCTTGATAATATTAAATGTGCTCGAAATGGTACTCAAGACGGACGTAGTGCTATTCAATATATTACAGAAATAGCTGAATATAATGGATGGAGTGCTGATATGGATATGACTAATCCTTTTAGTAAACAAATTGATGAATGTTATAATCCTCTTGTTCTTGCTGAACGAGTTAAGACTTTTTATAATATTATTCGTGAACGTATGCTTATATGTTCTGATAATGTTTGTAAGCTAGAAAGAATAGTTGAAATTATTAAAGATAATCCTGATAAACGATTTCTTATTATTAGTAAGAGAGGTGAATATGCTGCTACTGTAACTAAATATATTAATGATAAATTAGGTGAAATTTGTGGTGATTATCATGATAAAATTGAGGATAAAGTTCTAGTTGATAGTAATGGTATTCCTGTTTTGTATAAGTCTGGAAGCAAGAAAGGACAGCCAAGAATAATCAAATCTAAAGCTATTTCCACGCTGAATTTGAAGTCTTTTAATGATGGCTTATTAAGAGTATTATCTATAAAAAATAATTCAACTGACAGCCTAGAAACAAGCGTAGACGAATGGATTTTAACCTCACCTTTATGTGATACAATAGATGAACTTATTTATCGTTATAATAATGTTAATTGTAGTCAATCAAAACTTAAAGTACATAAACTTTATATAGCTGGTACTATTGAAGAAGCAAGTCTTAAAAAGGAAAAGTTATCAGTTAAACATGAAGTTATACAGAATGCTAATTCTGATATTAGTGCTCAAAATTTTGATGATATTATTTGCTAGTATAAATATAATAGTTATATTTGTTGTGTAATCAAAATCGCTCTTTGATAGAATGGACGAAGATAAAGAAGTTAAAGTTAATGATACTGCTGTTGCTGTTAGTAATAGTGGTATTGAAAAACAACATGGTGTTCAACATTCTGTTGCTCCATATCAGCTTAATTATATGAGTGAAGCTGAAATTGCAAGTCTTGAAGTATTTATCAAACGTGTTATGCGTAGTGATAAATGTGGTATTAAGTCTGTTGAAGATGGTCTTGCTATTGCAATGAGAGCTAAAGACCTTAGACTTCCATTTTCTACTTGCATTGAACATATTCATGTAGTTCAAGGTAAAACAGGTGTTGATGTTCACATTATTAAGGCATTACTTGTCAAAGGCAGCGTGAGTTGGGAAAAAGTAGATAATTATCGCGCTCTGTACGAATATACAGATGGCTTTAATGCTTATGATGAAGATAAACTTCCATCTGACTGTATTAAGTGTCTTACTCCCAAAGAGGCACAAACTAAAAATATAGAAGATAAAGACCATGAACATATATATGTTTATCCTGTTAAATACTATAAAGATTATAATGGTAATGTATATAAAGAATATCAACTTAATGGTAAGTTTGAAATAGCTACTAATACTAATGAAGCTAAACAAATCGCTTCTACTGGTAAAGTTCCTGTTTATAGAATACCTGCTGTTCCTATTGATTATATTACTAGTTATCGTTTTTATCGTAAAATTGGAGAACGTAATATGGTTGCTACTGGTGAGTTTACTTATAAAGATGCTATTGTTGCTGGATGTTTTGAAAAAGATACTTATAAGAAATATCCTAAAATAATGATAAGTCATAGAGCATTTGTTTATGGTGCTCGTGAAATTGCTAATGATTTAATTATGGGCTGTTTAAGCACAGAAGAATTAAAGACTATGCAAGGTATTGATTTAAGTAATGAAGATATTATTGATATTACTGAAATTCAATAACATAAACAAACTAGAGAAATTATTATTAAACAAAACAGTCGTATGACTGATATTATTCACTTTTAAATTACAAAAATTATGAAAGACTTTAAGAAAGGTTTGAGTTTTGGTATGGGTATTGTTAATGCTGGTCAAAGAGCAGTTAGTGAAGAACCTGAATTGGTAGTTGTTTCTACTCCTGGTAGTTTCCGTATGACTGCCCAAGTTTCTAAAGCTCTCGGCATTGCTCATGGTGAATATGTAATGTTCATTAATAACTGTGCAAATATTGATAATGCTATTATCAATAAAGTACCCGAAGTTGTTGCTTTCTGTGAAGAACAAGGTTTGGATATTGAATCTCCCGAAGCTGCTATGGCTGTTCATGCTGAATTTGATATTTGGGCTTTGGCTAAAGGTATTGCTGAATTAGATAAGAATGGTAATCCTTGTACTACTCGTGTTCGTATGACTAAGAATGATAAAATTAAGTATGTTAATACTTATTTCCAAGAAACTCTTGAAGGTGCTTTATCTTCTTCTAATGAAGAACTTAAAGCTGCTCTTGGTCGTGAAGGTATTACCGAAGATGAACAGAAAGAACTTTTGGTTAGCTGTATTCAAGGTGATGAAGTTGTTAAAGTTAAAGGTTCTAAATGTGCTAATACTGCTGCTTTGTCTGGTATTGGTGTAACTCTTAACTTTACTGATTCTAATGTTTGGAAACAGTTAAAATCTAATATGACTGATGAAGAAGCTACTTCTAAGAATCGTGTTTATACAGTAGATATTGATAACTTGCAGGAAGCTATTGTTAATAACGGTCATAAAGATATTGTTGTTAAGATTGCAATGCTTACCGAATATAAAGATGAAGAACCTATTCGTATCGGTAAGAAAGCTGAAAAAGAAGAAACTGCTGAATAATCAAATCTTCGTCCTAGAAATATAGTATCTTGAACATAGAGCTGCATTGTTAGTATTGCTAATAGTGCAGCTCTTATTTTATCTAATAATTCTTTTAATTACTTTAATTATGTCGACAGAAAAAGAAATTAAGAATGAAGCTGCTAATGCAGCAAGTGCTGAACAAACTGCTAATGCAGAAGTACAAACTCCTAAAAAACGTAGAGGTAGAGGTATTAATAACGATTTACGTGATGTAACTCGTAAAAAGTTTGATGAACGTACTGATTGCAATAAAGCCAATGGCTTGTTTATTGGTCATCTTGAAGATGTTAAAGTTGATTGGGCTACACTGAAAGATGATGTTCAAGGTATGCCTTCATTTGCTGGTATGAGTATTCCTTATCTTACATTTACTTTTGCTAGTAATCATGAAAATATCAATGAACGTCGTTATGTAACTCAACGTCTTCTTCCTGCTGAAAGTAATGTTGAAACTATTCCCGGTGGTAAAGGTGCTTGGAAAGTTGATAACATTTTCCGTTTTATGAAACATATATATAATGTATTTGTTCTTAAAGGTCGTGATTTAACAGAAGAAGAAATTGATGCTCTTACTTTGCCTTTTGAAGATTTTGATGAAAATATGCAGTATGTACCTGTTGAGGTTGAAGAAGTTATAGCTGGTTATAAGACTGTATTTGAAAATTATGTTAAGTTACTTAACAATAATGGTAAACCTGTTTATAATGATGCTAAAGGTAAACCTATTACTATTTGGATGAAGCTTCTTCGTTTCGTTAAGAATGATGGTAAATGGCGTGCTGTTGTTGGAAGTAAATCTTCATTTGGTGATTTAGGATTTCCTACATTTATCAATGATGGAGTTATTGAACTTTATAAAGAACAATCTGCTCCTAGTTTGCATATTGACCCTTATAAAGAAAGTATTGTTTATCAAAAATCTGCCGAACAAGCTAAACAGCCAAATGTTGCTATGCCTGGTGTTGGTGTAATGCCCGGTGTTCAAACTGCTGCTCCTATGAATACTGTTAGTGGATTTAATGGCGGTGGAGATTTTAGTCCATTTGGTGGTGGTAATGATGCTGCTGGTGCTTTTGTTAATCCAACAGAAGATTTGCCATTTTAAAAAATTAAAGTTAGTTAAATAGTTGTATGTAAGAGGATTGGGTACTATTTTAGTACCTAGTCCTCTTTTTTTATATGTTCACGATAAAGGTCAAATTAGAAATATTATGAAAAGAAATATTAGTAATACTATTTTAACTAAAGATTATATTTTCTCTAAAGTTAGTCAAATTACTATTTTTAGCACTTATACTGGAATTAGTGTTGAAGATATACAACATTGTATAGATTCAGGAGAATTTATATCTAGTCCTTTTCGTGAAGATACTCATCCTAGTTTTGGTTTTAGATATGATAATAAGAATAAACTTAAAGGAAGAGATTTTGCTGGATATTGGTGGGGAGATTGTATAGATGCTGCTGCAACTGTACTCTCTGAAATTGTTCATAAGCAAATTGATATTTCTATTAAAAGTCAATTTCTATTTGTTCTTAAACATATTGCTTATACTTTTAGAAATATTATTTATGGACAAGATAAAGATGAAAACAACGATTATAATATTGCTAGGGCTATTAGTAATGTACGTAATCATAAACCTATTATTGAACTTGTTACTCGTCCGTGGAATAATTTAGATGCTAAATATTGGGGACAATTTGGTGTTAATCTTAATTTTCTTAATACTCATTTTGTTTATCCTGTTGACCAATTTTATATTAATCGTTCAACTAATCCTATTCCTAAATATTTTTATGATAAAAATAAAACAGATTTATGTTATGGATATGTTCTTGGACAAGATAAAAGAGGAATAGTTAATGTTAAATTGTATTTTCCAAATAGAAATAAGAAAACTGAAGTTAAGTTTATAACTAATAGTAATACTATTGAGGGAGTTATTAATCTTGAATTAGATAATTATGATATTATTATTATAACTAAATCTACTAAAGATAGATTAAGTCTTGAATGTTATCTAAAGAGTATTAATCATTCCATCCTCTACGGGGAGTCTACCCTTGAGTCTAAGACTATTGGTGTTGTTAATATTCCGCATGAAACTTATAAACTTCGTCAAGTTGAATATGATTGGCTTCGTAATAAACTTAATCGAAATGGTTTTCTTATTAGTCTTATGGATAATGATAGAACTGGTCTTATGGAAGCTGTGATTCTTAAGAATGATTATGATATTATACCTATTATTATTCCTAAAGAACTTGGCGTTAAAGATTTTGCAGAATTGAGAAGTAGTTATTCTATAAATGTTATTAATGAATTAACTCAACAAGTTGTTAAATATATAGAAGATAATTATGGAGAAGAAAGTGAATTTACTTGGGATACGGAAGAAAGTAATACTTTACCATACTAAAAGTTTAGCTGGTATTACATATACTGTTATGCGTCCAATTACTGAAGAAGATGAACAAAATCTTGATAAATGGGAATGTATTAATGTAGATGGTAAACGTATTGATAAAAAAGATATTTATTGTTATGGAGAAATTAATCTATCTTCTAATGATGACGTTGAATATATCAAAAAGTTTAGCTTACTTGATACTGATAATGGTGGAACTGTTCATAGTAATTTTAATTATCAAGAAGGTTATGCTCTTGTTGAAGGAATAGCTAAAACTTATCCTACATTTGATATTATTGAATGGTTTAAATATAATCATTGTCTTATAGGTAAGCCAGCTCGTATTATTATTTATAAATGTAAGAAAGAAAATCTATGATAATAAAAGGATATGAAGAAAAGCTAGATGATAGAGATGTTAGATATATTAATTATGTTATTGATAAATCTACAATGGCTGATGCAATTGAATCTTATATTAAAGATTTAGATTGTACTACTATTTATCCTGATGGTTCTCGTCCTAGACAAACTATTAATTATAGTTATCGTATTACTCTTTCTAGTATTGAATATATTCTTGATAAACTTTATCTTGTTCTAGAACATCATCCAGAAAAAGCTCAAAGTTATATTGATTATCGTAATAGTATTATTAAAAGAATTATTGATATACATGAAAAAAATCTTGATTTCGAGAGAAGAAACCCAGTACGATATTATAGTAAAGAACCAAGGAAACGCACTAGAAGTGCTAGCAGAGTTAATCAATCAAAAGATGTCTTTACAGGTAAACCCATTGATGTTAGCACCGGTATTGCAAAGGCTATTAAGCCTAAAAAGGAAACGATTGCTCAGCATAAAGCTAAACTTCTAGGTGGTAAAGCTGTTAGTTTTGCATTTAATGGTTTAAAAATAAGTGAACATAATGAATAAACTTTATCGTAGAAATAATAATGGTATGCCTACTGTTTGGTGGGCAAGCTTTAACAGTGATACTAATAGTATCGCTGTTTTTTATGGTCTTGTTCGAGGTAATATTCGTAAAGAAGTTTATACTGTTACTCAAAAAGATGGTAATAAAGAACTTGAAAGTAGATATAATGAGAAGATTAAACAAGGTTATCAATATCTTAATGAAATATGTGATATGCAAGATAGACCCCCCGTAGAGGATGAGAATAGTCTTGAACTATTTAATTTTCTAAATACTTATCTACCTAAAGACCTTAGTAATGGAAACAGTAATCTTCTACTTCCAATGCTTGCTAAAACGTATAATGGTAATGTTTGGAAAAAAGTCAGTTGTATGTATGGTCAGTATAAGATTAATGGTCTACGTTGTATTATTACTGCTTATACTCAAAATGATATGTTTAAACCTATTAGGCTTCGTTTCCAAAGTCGTGAAGGCATTATTTGGAATACTTTGGAGAATCTTAGCGATTATCTTCTTTCTATTATTCCTGCAAATATTATCATGGATATGATTGATGGGTATGTTGCTCTTGATGGTGAGATTTATCTTCCAGGCTATACTATAAATCAAATTAATCATTTTGTTAAAGATGCTAATTGTGTTGAAAATAAACTTCTTCAATTTTGGTGTTATGATATTATGATGGAAGGTAACCAAGCTCATAGAAATATGTATCGTTATCATATTAAAAAGCCTACTTCTTTTAATAGTATTAAAGAACATTATAATAATAAAGAACGATTGATTATTCTTCATAACAAATATATTACTAATGATAATGAAGCTATTGACGCTAGAAATCATTTTATTAATCTAGGATTTGAAGGTCTTATACTTCGTAATGCTAAAACTAATTATCAATATGGTAGACGTAGAGCTAATTATATGGAGAAGTTTAAAGATGCTGCTGAGGGAGATTTTATAATTCTTGATATTTATAAAGAAAAGAAACGTGATTTACCTATTCTTCTTTGTAAAAATGATATTAATAATGAAAAATTTGAAACTCGTTTAAGTGTTAGTCATATTGTTCAACAAGAAGTTTTATTCGATTCTCAATCTTATATTGGTAGAACTGTTCATATAGAATATGGCGAACGAAGTGGCGTTGCTAGAGTTCCATTTCATATTAAAACTGTTGTTATAAATGGAGATACTAGATTATAATGTAATTAAGAATAATAATTTTGATAGAACTAAATCTTATTTTAGTTGTTATTATAAATCTATTATTCTATTTACTGATTATAATGCTAAAAGTTATAATTTTGCTATTAGATATAATGATGCTACTAGAAATAATGAACTTTATGTAATATTATATAAAGATAAAATTATTAATAATAATATTCCTATAACTAGAGATGCTAATACTGGATTTAAATTATTTCTTATTAAAGAAGTTATTAATCTTCTTGATGTAAGACTACGTAATAAATTTGTTATGTCTAAAAATGATTTTAATGTTAATGTTAAGTTTGTAGAAGAACGTAATGATTTTTGTATTATTTATCATATAGATATTGAATAAGGTGAAGCCTAGTACATAATATGGTGTGCTAGGCTTTTCTATTTGTTAGAGGTCTAAAACTATACAGAACACGCTCGTAGATATGATTCTTTTTGCCTGTATTCGATTTTATATATCAGAATGATTAATCTATCACAATAAGATTTGCGTGTCATGTTGAGCCTTAAAATGCGTCATTCTCACTATGATATTTAACATTAAATTCAGCATCATTATTACTAGTAAATTCCTATTATATTTTTATATTTGTCTTGATAAACAAAAACAAATTACTATGGGTATTAATAAAGTTTCTATTGTTGGTATTAAAGGATTTAAAGGAAGCGGTAAAGATACAGTTGCTTCTATGATTAGTTATATCCTTCATGATGGTATTATGAAAGCTAGTTATGATACTTGGCTTCTTTATCATAAAAATGATTTTATCGAAAATGATGAAATAATTATTCATTTTGCTGATAAACTTAAAGATGATATATCTGAATTTTGTGGTATTGACCGTAAACTTCTTGATAAACAAGAAATTAAAGAAAATTATTATTATAATTTTAAGACTGGTATTGTTTCTACAAATATTAAAGACGTTTTTTATGTTGTTGATGATTGTAATGATGCTATATTAAAATATAATGATTTAGCTGGATATCTTGTTTTATATAGTAATAATATTAGTATTAAAATTAGAGTTCTTCTTCAATATTATGGTACTAATGTTATTAGAAATCATTTTTGGCATGAAGCTTTTATTCGTTACACTATGAATAAAGCATTTGATATAAAAAACAGTAAAGGACAATGTATTATAGCTGATGCTAGATTTGAAAATGAATGTATGGCTATTAAATATTATGGTGGAAAAATAATTAGAGTAGATAGAAGAGTTAATAATGATAATCATGAAAGTGAACAAATTAAAATTTTTCAAGATGATTATGTTATTGATAATACTGGTACTCTTGTTGGTCTTTTCTATAAAGTTCTTAAATTTGTAACTGATTATATGGTATGAAATTACATCCTATTTTTGGTATAAATGCTCTTGCTAGAGTTTGTATATGTTGTGGTAAAGTTATTGGTTATACTCCACTTGGAAATTCTGTTGAAGAAGATGCTAGTAAGAGTAAACAAATAGCTGAAGCTATTGTATGTAAAGAATGTATAGATAAGCTTGATAGTGAAACTTGTTTTATAGCTTGTGACATGGATAAAGATAATTATATAACTGCTACTTATGATACTTTATGGATTAGAAATAAAGGTCTTAAAGAGTTTTTTAAAGAGCTTGATTCTATACAGCCTATTAATATTATGCCTAAAGAACATTTTTATACTGTGTTTGGAAATGTAGTTAAAGATTTTTATAATAATCAAGAAGATGAAAATAATTGAACCTAAAGTTGAACTTTGGCAACAAGGAAATAATGCTAAAGCTCATATTGCTAGGTGTGCAAGAGTTTGTTATGGTAGAACAAGTGGTAATGATGAAGCTACTATTAAACGACTTATTAATGATGAACATTGGAGTATGTTTCGTCATGGAACTTATTATATAATAGCTAATGATAGTGATAAAACTTTAGAAACTATTGTTATTAATTATGCTAATACTATTGGTTTTAGTTATCATTATGAAAAACATGTTTATTATATAACTGTTAATGGTAATTGGGTTTTAGACCATAAAACACAATTTGGTTATCTATCTAAATATATTGTTCCTATTGAAGATTTTTGTAATACTGAAATAGGATTTCATATGATGAGATATACTTTTTGTGTTGATACACAAATTAGTACTTCTCGTGAATTAAATCGTGTTAGTCCTAATAATATTGCTGAAAAATCAACTCGATATGTATATGAAGATGGGAATATTTGTCGTCCTCATTGGATGACTGATGAAGAAGTAGATTATTTAAATAATGAACCTATTTTTGAAGAATGGTGCAATTCTCATAAAAAAGCATCTATTTATAGAAATAGTTGTAATGATTCTTTTAATAAATATAAACTTCTTGTAGATATTGGTATGCATCGTCAAGATGCTCGTGGTGTTCTTCCTCTTGATACTGCTACTAGATGTGTTTATACATATTCTATTGATGAATGGAGAGCTATTATTGACCTACGTTATTATGGAACTACTGGTAAACCTCATCCTAATGCTAAAATTATAGCTGGTATGATTAGAAATAATTTAATGGAACTTGGATATGACTTCAGAGATTGATAAACTTAAACACTTTTATGTTGAAAATTATAGTGATACTAATTTCACTGATGACTTAAATGATGGTGAAGAATTTCTTTATACTACAATTAGGTGTAAAGATGATAAAGAAGTAACACTTTTATGTAAATATGTTAAAAATAAACATATTGAAAATTGTCCTGATTGTGTATTTAATAACTATCTTTGTTATGGTCTTTTATGTAATATTGTTGTTCTTAAAGTAATTAAAGATGAAGAAAAGTAAGCGTTATATTAAAAAGCAAAATAATAAACCTCTTATTAATAAGAAAGTTTTAGCTAAAGTTATTAGAGAAAGTAATATTTGTAAACATGCTATTAAAGAACTTAAATTTGCTGGATATGGTAATGGAGAAGGTGGTCCAAATGATTGGATGTATCAACAAGTAATTGAAGCTGTTGCTGTATTTGCTTCTCATGGTAATAGTGGTAGTTCTGCTCCTTGGGAAATTAATCTTGTTCAAAGACTATGTGATTGGGATATTATTAGTCCTCTTCGTTTTACTGATGATGAATGGAGCCAAATAAGTTCTGATGGTACTTGTCAAAACAGACGTAAATCTGATGTATTTAAAGAACCAGATGGCAGTATTCATTATAATGGAGCTTTTAATAAACGTCCTATTAGTAGATATAATTTTAATACTAAAGAATGGACTGAAAATAAAAATCCTATTTGTTGGAGTGGTGGATTATTTGAATATAAAGATAATATTCTTACCGGTAAATATTTTAATCAATGTCATTTACTACCATATAAAATTAATAAAGGATGGACTCCTCGTCCTACAATAACTATTGATTGTGTTGAAATAGAAATAGCTCCTGATAATTGGATTATGGCTGTTGATGCTAATAATACTAATTTACTGTTACTTAATGCTTATTATAATATTCAATGGGAAGAATGTTCTTGTTTAAGAGGTATTCGTCTTGAAGATGTTACTGTTGAACTTGAAAAAGAAGCGTATGAGGAAATGAGACATAATATATAAATTATTAACTATTTAAATATTAAAGTTATGAGAAGAAGATTTTATCGTTTTAATAACCATTTTAGAACTACTAAAAATATAGAAGCTGTTGTATTTGAAAATGGTGGATTTGTTGGTAATCTTGGTTTAAGTAAAAAACTATGGAAAAAATATATTGAAGCTAGTTATAAATATAGAACTAATACAGGTAAAATTACTGCTAGTGATTATACTCATTTATTTGGTTATTTAAATCCTTATTATCGTTCTGCTTATAATGTACCTAAACGTAGAAAATAATGGCAAGTATTTATAATATTACTACTGAACTTGAGGATATATTTCTTGAGTTAGAAGAAAATGGAGGTGAATTAACTCCTGAACTTGAAGAACGTCTTGCTATTACACAAGAAAGTCTTAAATCTAAACTTGATAGTTATCGTAAAGCATATACTGTACTTAATCTTGAAGCTGAATCTTGTAAAAAGGAAGAGCAACGATTAGCTGTTCTTCGTAAAACTAAAGAAAACAATGCTGAAAGACTTAAAGGAGTTATGCTTGATGCTGTTATTACTTATGGAGATTTAGGTAAATCTGGTAATAAAGTTATTAATCTAGTTGATAGTAAACTATATACTAAAAATACTAAATGTGTTGAGATTGATGAAAATCTTAATCAAATATTTATTGATTTAGTTCTTGAACATTTACAATCTCTTTGGGATAATGATATGATTGATAGTAATTTCTCATTTAGTAGAGATGTTCTTCTTGAACAAATTAATGATAAATTTACTGAAAGATATCCTGAACAATCTGCTAGACTTAGAGAAGAAACTGGAGGTTATTTTACTCTTGATGATTTAGATTGTATTAAAGTTAAATTTGAAATTGAAAAACCTATTGGTGATTTAGCTAATAAAATTAATTTTGATTTACTTAATACTTTCTTTAATCATCAACATGAAATGACTAGAAGTAGTAGTATTAATAAAACTACTATGAAGAATATTCTTAATGATGGTAGAGATATTAGTATAGCTAAACTTGTTGAAAATACTAGTCTTATTATTAAATAACTTGGTTATACTCCCCGTAGAGGACAGAATTAAGTTCATCCTCCACGGGGAGTCAACACTACTAATCTTGCTAATTATGGAACTAGAAGAAAAAGTAAAAGAATTAATAAAATGGTATATGGATACTTATGGTGTTAATAAAGACCGGGCTGTTAGAGATATTGAAAGTGTTATGTTACGTATAAGTCATAAATAATATGTATAAAGTAAAAGGTAAACCTTGGGCTTATTCTGGTGCTATTGATGTATCAGATTGTGCTACTGCTAAAGAAGTTATGCTTAAAGCTGGACTTAATTTTAATGTAGCTAAATGTGAACTAGTTGGTAAAATGCCTATTAAACTTACTGGAACTGATGAAGAACTTGACCGAATTATTAAAGAACAAAAAGAAGGCGCTCATGTTTTTGGTACTGACATTTATCGTAAGTGTGATAACGCCTTTGCTACCTATCGTACTGATTACAATATTCCTTTAGGTGTTGTTAAAAGTAAATATACTATTGTACAAAACAATGATGCTTTTAATTTCTTTGATGACGCTATTGGTAAAAATTCTGCTATTTGGCAAACTGCTGGATTTTGGGGAAATGGTGAGAGAATATTTGTAAGTGCTAAACTTCCTAATAATATTCTTGTTAAAGGTGACCCTGTTGAAAATTATCTAGTATTTACTAATACTCATGATGGTAGTGGTGGAGTTAAGATTTTATTTACTCCTATTAGAGTTATTTGTCAAAATACTCTTAATGCTGCTATTCGTACTAGTAGTAATTATGTTAGTTTTCGACATACAACTAGTGTTCATAATAAGATTTCTGTTGCGCAAGAAATACTTGGAATTAGTAAAATTAAATCTGAAGAATTTGGTCAATATTGTAATTTACTTGCTAATATTAAAGTTACTGATGAAGATGTAATTCAATTTATTGGAGAAAATCTTCTTACCGGTGATGAAATTCAACGTCTAAAAGATACAGGACATACTATTAAAGATATTGCTTATCGTAGTGGTTTAGCTTTAACTGATAGTAAAATAAGTAGTAGAAAAATGAATGTTATTTCTGATACTTATAGTTATTATTTTGATGGTCCAGGTCAAAGAGATATTCTTGGTACAGCTTGGGGTGCAGTTAATGCCATTAGTGGATATTATTCTAATATAGATAATATTGAAGGTACTAAGCGATTTGATAGTATTTGTTATGGTGATAAATCAAGAAAAATAGAAAATGCTTTTGCACTTGCAGAAGCTCTTTAATTTAATAATTTAATTATATATGGAAGTAAAAGTATTTAAACTAAAAGAGATTAAACTTCTTAGTGGAGATGTTGTAGATGTAGAACAGTATTGTAATGTTCAACCTATTCTACCTGCTTATGGTAAAGAAGGTGATGCTTGTATGGATGTTTATCCTATTCATTGTGAATATGATAAAGATAAAGATAGATTTATCTATCATACAGGTTTAGCATTTAATATTGGAGATGATGCTAATGGTGAACCTAATGAAATGTCTTTACGTCCTAGAAGTAATCTTACTAAATCTGACTTTTATATGCCTAATGCTCCTGGTACTCTTGATTGGGGTTATCGTGGAGAACTTCTTATTATTTTTAAGAATCGTACTTCTAGAGATTTAGTTCATGCTGTATCTACTCTTGCTGAAATAGTTGATAAGTTGAGAGAACATATGTATTTACCTGATAGTATGGTTGGTAATGCTAGACTTAAACTTAATAATGTTAGAACTACAACTATTAATATTCTTGGTAAACTTTCTACTCCGCCATATAATTGTGATGGTAAAGATAGATGTTGTCAATTAATTATTAATAGTGCTGAACGTATTAGTTGGAAAGAAGTTAAATCTATTAAAGAATTAGGAGAAAGTGAACGTGGAAACAAAGGATTTGGAGAAGGAACCGGTGGAGCAGCTAAAGCTTAAAGTTGGTGCTCGTTATATTCATAATAAAACATCTAATGAATATACAATTATTAGTATTACTAAAATGAAACATCCAGATACAGGTGAATGGATTCCTGCTGTTATTTATAAACTTAATAGGCTTGAACCTTTATGGTGTAGAAGTGTTGAAAGTTTTAAAAGTCATTTTAGTGATGCTAAAGTTGAAGGTAATGAAGTTTATCTATGAAAAAGTTAATCTTATTCTATTTACCTGATTGTAATGTTAGTAAACTTTTTGAAGAAAGGCTTCACAAAGTTCTTGTTCTTCCTGAGTTTGCCGGTAGGTTTAATCTTATTAGGTATAATCTATATACTGATACTGGTAGACAAGAAGCGCGTAGTGTTGGTATTAGTGATGCTCCTACTGCTTATTGTGATGGTAATATTCTACGTGGTGTGCAAAGCGATTACACTATTAGGAAATATCTTCGCAAGTTGTTAGGACAGTCATAGATATAGTTCTTTTGCCCTACATTGAATTTTAATTGTTATTGTGATTAATCTATCACGATATGAATATCATTCAATGTAGGGCTTTAAAATAGCTAATTTTATAAATTCTCATTATATTATACGAATACTATGGTTAAAATTGAATTTTATTATAAAAGTGCTGATAAAGATAAAACAGAAGCTATGAGAGAAGTTATTAATATAGCTTTATTTGGCACTAATGTTCAATGTAATTTTAAAAATCTTCCTAACCATCTTATTCTTGAAGATATGATACTTGAAAAGGCTGTTGCTGGTAAGAATATTACTGAATATCCTACTTGTATTATATATCGAGATGATACAGAATATAAACGATATATTAATTCTGTTACTTGGGAAGAACTTCGTAATGATATTAATTATCTTACTGGAGATGAACCTACAAGACAAACAAATAATATATTTGTTGAAACGTTTATTGATGAACATGATTGTATAACTCGTGCTAAATGTGCTGATGCTATTGCTTGGATGTGGAAATATCATAATACTAAAGTAGAATATATTCAAACTAATGTTGATAATCCGAATAAGTTTGCTGTTGTAATTAAAGATAGTTGGAGAACTTATGCTACCTATGTATATTCTGATAGTCTTACTACTGAAATGATTAAGAATACTCTTCTTAGAGTTCCTAATACTATTAAAGAAGCTGTTAAAAATAATGCTATTGTGTTATGATACGTATTGATTGTTTTACTAGAGATGGTTGTGATGCTTGTAAAATAGCAATTAAAAATATAACTGATGCTATTAATGAAGCTAATTGTGATATTACTCTTAATATTCGTAATACAAATCTAGATGATATTCTAAGAAAAGAAATTACTAAATTTCCTACTACTGTTATTACTAAAGTCGATAATGATTATAAAAGAAAAGAATTAGCTCGACTTGAAGGAAGTTTTCCTAGTGATTATATTAAAGATATTATTAACAAACTTGAAAAAGAATAAACTATAACAGTTAAAGAACTTATTTATATACTTCAACAATTTGATGAAGATAAACTTGTTTTAGTTGAAGATACTGAATATGAAGAATTTCAGGCTATTGATGTTGAACCGGTAGATGATAGATTTGTAATAATTACTACTACTATTAAATAAATAATTAAATTTTAAAATTATGAGTAAATTTATTGGAGTTAAAATGATTGAAGCTATTCCTATGACAGCTCGTGAAGCAAATGACAAAGGTTATCGAATTGGTAATCATTTTTTTGAAGAAGATGGTTATGAAGTAACTTATCCTAATGGATATAAATCTTGGAGTCCTGCTAAAGAGTTTGAGAAAGCTTATTATAAACTTGAAGATTCTGCTGGAGATGTTCTTAAAGAAAATGATATTAAAAGATTTATTAAAGGTATTGAAAATGTAAAAGTTGGTACTAAAACAACTAATACTACTCTTACTTGTCTTACTGGATTTGAAGTTCATGGTCAAGCAGCTTGTGTAAAACCTGAAAACTTTGATTTAAATGTTGGTGCTAATTATGCTCGAATTAAAGCTGAAGATAAAATTTGGAAAGGTCTTGGATTTGTTCTTCAATGGGCTAAATATGGACTAAAGAAGTAAATAGTATTAATGCTAATGGTTTATATGTTATACGTAAAGCTGGCTCTAATAGAGCTGGCTTTATTTAATTTGATGATTAGCTTGGAACCGCTACGAGTGCTACGCACTCTTCGCTATACTCCCCGTAGAGGATGGAATGGTAGTTGTGCTAGTAATATTAGTATAATTATTAATAATAATGATTATATTGATTGAATGAATACTAGTCTATTCCATCCTCCACGGGGAGTTGAGCGTAGCGAAGCGGAGCGTTCTACTAATCCTTAAACTTATAGTCGTTGGCACGATTGAACCTCGGTAGCTAAGCTAGTCTTACTACTGGGGTTTATTTTTATCTTATTGTTAAACTTAAATATATTATAATTATGGTTGCATTTATTGTTCTTCTTGGAATTATATTTGGTGGTGTTAAACTATTAGCAGTTGCTAATAATATTAGTGATAGTGAAGCTATGGATAAGTATAGTGGAAAACTATTTGTTGTTGGTATTATAGTTTTTACTATTCTTATATGTGTTATTGGTAATAATGATGATGGTTTTAATTAAGATAAAAGAAAGGGGGCTTGTCTAGGTAGTGATACCATAGGCAAGCCCCTTATTTTTTACTAGATTCAAGTCCAGCTTATTCAAATATATCTTTAGCTATATCTTTATAAGGTATAATACTAAGTATATCTTCATTAAGTTTATAATAACTATTATTATTAGGTAAATCAAGAACACGATTAATACTACGAACAACAGGTATATTACGAATAGCCATAACTTCAAACTTATTCATACCTTTATATCTACCAGTAGTATATTCCTCAGTAAAGTCTTCTTCAATAAGGAATCTAGCAGCCATAGCAGTAGTACCAATTAAGTCATTAATAGTTTGCCAAATAGCAACAGGACTAGACCATAACTTTTTACCTTCACCATAAGCACCAAATGGAGTAAACGAAGCAGCTTCAGAAGCAAGACGGTCAGCATGATAAAGCATAAGATTATATATAATACTTTCATCATCATCACCTCCCATACCAGTTATAGCAATTGCTCCAATAATAGCAGCTCCTACATAAAGTAAATCACCTAAATTACGTCTAATATTTGCTTTTTCATGTTCAGGAAGAAGTTCATAATTAAGTTTAAAATTAACAGCAAATGAAAGTAAATTCTTGCCATAAGTTTGGAATGCTTTAAGAACATCACTTACATTATTAATTTCTCCTATGTTAGTTTCTTTAAATGGAATAGTCAAATAATCATAAAGACTAGTATAACTACCTTTTTCAATAGTACCTAGAGTTTCATTATAATAACCATTCCAACGATAACGTTTCTTAAAACCCGGATAAAGATGTTTATGATATTGCATAACCATACCACCCCACCAATGTTGTTCAATATTAGCAGAACCAAGTTTATCATAAACACCATGAACTTTCTTATTTACTTCACGAACTTTATCAATAAATTTAGCATATTCTTTAAGAGTAAGTTTACTATCAGATTTTATTTGAGCAATACCATCTTTAAGTTCAAACTGATTATAAATATCTGGAAGTTCAGCAAACTCTTTATCAATATTCTTAATAAGTTCTTTACGTTTAGTAATATATTCTCTTTGCTGTTCTTCATTAAGATAAGTCTTAACAAAATCGAATATAGGATTAGCTTTAAATAAATTATATTTAGCTCGTTTTTTATTATCAGCTTTAGCATCATCCATGAACTTATTGAATTGTTCAAGTAGAGCTTGGTTCTCCCCTCCACGGGGAGTATTTATTACAGACATAAGAGCATCTTGTTCAGCTTTACGATGATACATTTCTTTACTCATTATATCATAACCGCCTCTACCGTTATCAACAAGTCTATGAGATTTAAGCATAGCAAATAACATAACATTCTGCATATAATGTTCACCAACAGATTGAGGACTAAATAATAATCCACGAACTCTACGAATATTTTCTCTAAGACCTTCCGCAGTACTAACTTCAGTTACTCTATCAAAATCAACTACATGACTAAGTTTAATAATAGCATCTTGAAGTGTACTACTATTTTCACTATACATATTAGCCATATAACTAACAGTTCCTTTAATCCATTCAGATTTACCAGCTTCCCAATCTTTAAGATTAATATATTCACCAGCAGCTCGTTCCATAAAGATGTTACTAGAACCAGTAAGAACGTTAGCAATACCACCAGTAATATTCATCATCATATATTTACTACCAGCAATATTCTGAGCAAGAGAACCTAGTTTAACTAGATTAGGAATTTTATTATCTTTATATTGTTCAAATACAAGACGACGAATAAAACTTCTAAGATGTTCACTAGTTCTAGTTTGTTTTTCTTGCTTATATTCAATTTCACCACCAGCACTGGCTTCTCTATTTTCACTTATACCACCTTTATAATTTATATCATAAGCAGTATTACTAGTAATAATTTGGTCAGCAGTATAAAGAAGATTTTTAACTGTTTTAATAGCATTATATCTATTACTTTCAATTAAGAAACTATTAAATACTTCTTCCCAATTACGATTAAGAATATCATTATGAATTTTATTATTCTTTTCAATAATCTTATCTCTAGCTTTAATAGCAGCAGCTTTACGTTTACTAAATTCTTCATCACTTTCATTAGGTTCTTTAAATCTAGGTATAGTAGGAAGTTGTTGAGTATCTTTATTAACTAACTGAACTAATCTAGGATTAGGAATATCATAATCTTTATCAAAAGTTAAATCTTCATTATTTCTCCAACTAGTATTATTAGGAACATTGGCTGTCCAACCAAGAAAACTAAGAGCTTGTTCAAAGTAATCTTTAACAGTCATATCTTTAGATTTAGGCAAAGCTGGAAGATAACCCATATCAACATATCGCTTATTACTATTAGTAAAACAATACTTTTTCATAAGTTCATTTACTTTATTCATAAGTTCAAGTTGATATTCATTAAGATTAGTATAATTAGAATTATCATATCCTGTTCCTACTTTGTACTTATTAACAAAACTACTATATTCTGGATTAACAAGTTCTTCTTTAGGAGTAATATGCATTTGATTAATACGTGGTTCATAATTACCAACAACAGCTGAACCATCATCTTTAATCATTTGCATAGTAGTCCAAATACGAATAGGTTTAATAGTACGAGTATATGAATCAAAATAATGATTATCTCTATACCATTGTTTATATTCAACACTATCAATACCATATTTATCAAGAACTTCTTTTTCTTTCATATAATAATATTGAGTAGTAGTTTCTCTAGTTCTTTTTTGAAGAATATTAATTGCAGCAGTTCTATCAATATCAGTCCATTTATCTAAATCTTTAGGTTTAATAATACCATAAATAGTTCGATTAGGTCTTTCTGCAATAGTTCCATTTTCTTCAACTTGTTCACTAAATACTTCTAACCACTTATCATAATACTTTTTACCTTTAGCAAAAGCTCTATTTTTATCAAGTTCATATTGTTTCCAATTATAAGTAACATCACATTCACTTTCAATAAATTCAGCAACACGTTTTGCTTTAGCTTTATCAGTACTCTTTTCTCCTCTAGTAATTTCATTAAATATCTCAAAGCCTTCTTTAAGTTTTTCTAAATCTTCTTGACTAATATCAGCAGTATTAAGAGTTCTAGTAGCATTATCAAAGTACTTTTCAAGTATTTTATTAATAGCTTCTCCTATATTAATTTCTTCTTCACTCTTTGATTTATTACCTGTAAGATAATTATAGAAATCAGCACGATAAATTCTTAATTCATCTTCAGCAGAACGAATAATACCAACATAAGGCATACCATTACCTTTAGTATATTTATATTTTCTAATTGTTTCAGCTTTAATAAGAGCTGCACGTTCTTCAGGTATCTTACGCCCATCAACTACATTAAATTCATCTTTAGCTTGAAATTCTCTAATAGCAAGATTAAGAACACTATTACCTTTATTAGCATCTTTAAGTTCTTCAAATGCCCAATTTAAATCTTCTATATCTTTAATATCAAGAATATATCTAGTATTCTTACGAATCCATTCTTTAGCTTCACGATATTCAGGAACTTTCATAAGTTCTTCCATACTAATAAGAAGATTACCATTAGCATCACGTTGACTTTCATATTTACTAATAATAGAAAGTTGTTCTTTAAGTTTAGAATCAAATCCTTCTTTAGCTTGCTTATCATAGAACATTTCTTTAACTTTACGAATATTAGTTTGATAAGCACGAAGTCTTTCAGCTACATTTAAATCATGACCAATTTTTTTATTACCATCTTCATCGTAAAGACTAGTAAGACTATCCATTTGAGCATATATACGTCCAAGTTCTTCATCTTGACTTTGTGTAGTAACATTATCAGTAGCTTGGCTTAGAATATCTCGTATTCTACTATTAAGTCTTTTATATTCAGCAAATTCTTTAGGAATACCATTATCTCCTTTTTTAAGTCCTAATAAACTTCTTTCAAGATTTATAATATAAGTAGAATATTCAATGGTAACATTATTACCATCTTCATCTTGAACTGTAATTGGTTTAAGTTGATGAATAGTAGTCATATCAATAAATTTAGCTTTATTAGATAAAGCAATAAGATGTTCAACACTATTTATACCAAATTTTTGTTCAGCTTCAATAGCAGCATCTCTATATTTCTTCATTTTTTCTTCCCAAACAGGATTATTAGGTTGAATTAATCTACCATCATCATCAATAATACTATCAAGACTAACAGATTTACCATCTTTAGCAGCTCTAGATTTAAGTTCTTTAAGATAATTTCTAAAGTCATTAGACTCTTTAATACCATTAAGACGACCTTCTTCAACAGTACCCATTACATCTTTAAGTATATTCTGCAATACAAAGTTACGATTAGCACGAATATCTTGTATCCAATAATCCATAAATCCAGTATCACCATAAGCATCAAGTTCTTTCATAAGACCACTTAGATAATTAGGATTAGTAGTACGTAATTGAATCCATCTTTCAAACCAATCTTTTCTAGCAGAATGTACAGTAGTATTAGAATCAACTTGATTAACTAATTTTTGAATCTTTCTAATATTCTCTTTAGTTTTATCATCAAGATTTGTACTATCAATATCAATTTCGCTAATAAGTTTATATTTATTCTTAAATGTATTAGCACTAAGAATAACATCTAAGAAACGATTTTGAAGTTGTTCATCTTTAATAACTTTACTAATAACATCTTTATCGTTAATAGGTTTATCAATACCGTCAATTTTAATAAAACGATTAATATCATTAAGAATATTATTAGCTTCAACATCTATATAATTAGCAATGACTGATAATGAAAATTCAGAATTATCAGAAAGACTACTACTATCAAGATAATTAATTTCAGCATTATTAAAAGCATTAAGAATATTTTGAGCAGCAGGTTGTCCATGACGAACAGCACGAGATATAATTAAACTTGCATTTTTAGCAAATCTACCAATAGGAGTTTGGTCATCAACACTACTATATCTATCAGTATTACTAGTAACTCTATCTATTTCATTTTCATTAATTTCAATAAACAATCCAAGTTTATTATCTTCAATATTAGGATATTTAGCTTTATATTGCTGTAAATCATCACTTAAATTAATAGCAGTAGTTCCATTAATGTTAAGATAAAATTTACCATTAATAGTATATATAGTATTATTCTCAAAAGGAGTATTCATAAAAGGCTGGAAATACTCATCAGATATATATTTACTATATAGTTCAGGAACTTCTTTATAACCTTTATTTACAGCTTCATTAATATTATCTTTAATACCATCAATAAACTTATCTCTTTTTTCTTGTTGAGTAAGACCATCATAAAGGAGAACAGCTAATGGTTTATGAATATTATTATTAGCTATAATACTAGGTTCAATACTATTATAAGTTTCAAATGATTCAAGTCTATCAATAGGATAATAAGCTAAAGTTCCATCGTAAGTTCCTTTAATATATAAATTTCTATTAATTCTAATAACATTAACAGCATTTCCATTTCTTATTATTCCTACATTATCAAGATTTTCTTGACCATTAAAAGTAATAATACCACTTCTTTTTAGACTATAATTAATTTTATTATTAGTAAGTCTTTTAAATGTATAACTAGGACAATTAAAACTATTATAATTCTTACGAATAAAACCAATTATATCTTCAACATTATCTTTATCAATAAGACCATAACTATTAATACCTTTCATAGCTATATCTCCAATAGCTATTCCTCCTTCGCTTAATCCTCTAAGGGGAGTATTACTTATAAGTCTACTAATATTTCTAGTTCTAAATTTATGACCTTCAACAATAAAAGCATATTTAACTAAATCAAGAGCTGTAAGTTTAATAAGAGGATTGGGATGATTCCAAGCTCTATCAAACAATCTATGAGCTTCATCATTAGTAATATCACCTTGTATATAATTAATATATTGAATATTTACATTACGACGATTATTTCTTTCATCATTAGCAACTATTTCAATATGTTCAAATATACTACCGTCTTGACTAAAATTACGTTTAATCCAATCAACTTTCTGAGCAGGAGTAAGTCTAGCAAATACATCAATTTCAGTTTGTGTAGGTTCAAATATATTTTTAACTACAACATCATCAGTTTTAATATTAACTAATGTACCACTTACTCGTCCAACTTCTAAAGCTCTAGATTGTCCAGTGCCATATTCTTTAATATATTTAGGATGAACAAATTCTCCATTAACAATAGTAACAGGTAAATTAAGATAAGAACTACCATTATTACCTACTTCTAGTTTATTAATAAGATAATCTTTATAGTCATTATATAACTTTTCAGTCATTATCCCACCTTTAGTCCATTCTGCTATTCTATATACATAATCAATAAATACAGGATTAGCAGTTTCAAATATTTGTTGAGTAGCTTTAACACTAAGAGCAGTACTCATTTGTAAAAATGCAGCTAAACTAGGATAACTACTTTTAGATATATCAGATTTAATAAACGCATCTATACCACCACTAATATCAGGAAATACACTCTCTAATAGCAAGGTTTGACCCCCCGTAGAGGATGGAGCATAAATATTACTATTCTCAATAACAGTTCTAGCATCTCTAAATACTTTATCACTAGCATAAAAACTTTGTTTAGCACCATATTTATCAGCACTAAGAATATTAAGATTATTATTTATATCCTGTCCGATTGAGTTTAGCCGATTGAATTGTGCTAGAACATAAAGGTCAAATAAAGCCTGCTGAACGCCATTCATTTCCCCTCTAAGACGAGATTTATATGCGTCTGATGAAAATATAAGGTCTGGTGATGAAAATGCGTCAGAAACGCTTAAATTGAATAATTTCTTGAAAGTTTCACTATAACTTTTATCAATAGTTTCAATTAGCTTTTTACGTCCAGCAAAATTAACTTTTTCACCAAAACCAAGACTATGAGCAACTTCTCTAATAGCTTCAGTAAGCGGATTTTTAGTACCTTCTGCAAGAACACTATTAGTTTCTTTCCATTTACGAACTAGTATATCAATAGCAGGTTGCCACATAAATCCAATAGCAGTATCATAATTACTTCCAAAATCAACAATAGTTTTAAAAGCATTAAACGTATAAGTATTTTCATTATGTATAGCTCCCTCTTTCATAACATCGAGAATATGAGCAGTAGTCTGAGAACTATAAGGATTAATTAAATAGCCATCAACATTCTTATCATCTCCAGACCAACCAAAATTTTTATGAGTAATACGAATATGTTTATTACCAATAGTTTCAACATTTTCTTTACCATATCTATTAACAGCTTCTTGCTCACTAATCACATCAGTAGTGTACATAACTTTAATACCTTCACTATGATTACCCTTAGTAACATTACCAATACTCATAAAAGTATCTCGATTAACACTAATACCTTTAAGTTTAATACCAGATGTAGCAGCATCAAACCAATCAAGTTGAGTAAAGAAATCACTAGGAGCAACAGTTGTTTTATTAGCACCAACTATTTCTGCATAAGTTTCATTAGCTTCTTTGACATTTTCAAAATTAGAAGTAGTAGTATTTTCTTCAAATGCAGCAGGATTATTAAGTATATCAATAAATGATTGAATAATAGCATTAGTTCTAGCAGCTTGACTACTTGTATCCTCCACGGGGAGTTTCAAGTATGATTCGTAAGACTTAAGTCCACCATCATTAGCAATTTTTTCAACAACTTTAAGATTACCATTATAACCTTCAAGAGTAGCATTAATAGCATCTTCGCTATTTTTTAAAGAAGCTCTAATATTACCTTGTTTATTATAAGTCTTACCAAGAATTTTACGACTAGCTTTATCTACATTATCTTTAACATAATTAATATATCCTACTTCATCTTTAGTATATCTAGCATGAGTAATTTCAGTTGGAATATCTTTAACAAGATTAAATGTTTTAGACATACCATAAACACTATCAACGTCAAAGTCAGAACCAGTTTGAGTAACCCATTCATCAGGAACAACAACAGTACTACCATAAGCATCTGGAAGAAACTCTTTAACATACATAATACATATAGATTGTTTACCTTCAGTAGGAATACGATAACCAATCATAGTACGTAGGCTATCAGGAACTTGTTCAATATTTAACCCTTTAAGTTTATTACTCCATCTAGGAAGTTTAATTTCAGTATAATAAACAGGAGTGCCATCAACTTCTCCAATCTTTTTATATTGAAGTTTACTATCTGTTTGAGTTTGTTTATCAACTTTAAAACCAAAATCAGATAACTGAGCAGCATGCCAACCACTAATAAGTTGCCTAGTAATATTAGTATTAAAATAACTATTAGCAATACTTTCAAGTTTACTATTAATATTAGATAAGAATAAAGGAAGATTATTAAATCCAGCACTATCTAAATCGAAAAACTCAAGAAGAGCTTTTTCAACTCCTTGTTGTTGAGCATTTTCTTTAAATCTATCAAAAAATACAAAACGATTAAGATTTTTAATAGTACCATTAGAATTTAAATCAATATGACCATTATCATCTAATCCAATACCAAGTTCAGCACAAGTTTTTTCAAAACTATTTCTAATATTAGCTACATAGTTATTAAATACTTTATCTTTAAGTTCATTAAGTTCAGTTCTATTAGGAAGATTATCAAGCATTTTTTTCATAATCTGAATAGCAGCTTTATTACTAGCATCAACCATATGTTGAGGAACTTCTTGCTGGCGATAAAGATAATTATAACTAAACAATTCAGAATTATCAAATATATTATTATCAAATTCTTTAAGAGCTTCATCAGTTAAAACACCATCATTATTCCAAAGTGTCATTCTATTATGTTGCGTAACTTTAACAGTTTCAACAGTATTAATTTGATGAACACCTCTATTAGTCATTATATTATAGACTTTTTCAAGTTCTGTTCCTTTAATAAGTTTAGGAATAAGAACAAACTCAGCATTCTTTACTTGTCTAGGAACTTCAATACCAACAGTAGTATCATAATATAAATCATAATAGAAATTCTTTTGAATTTGAACTTTATTAGCAAATTTAGTCCAATCAATTTTATCTATTGGAGTATCATCTGTAAGACTTTGAATAAGTCCAGCATATTTATCTAATTCACCAGCAGCAGTAATACGACGAATCCATTCTTCAAGAGTAATATATGATTGAGCATCATTAGCATTAACTCCACCTTTAAACGGTTCTAGTATTCTTTCTCTGTCTTTTTTATCAAGTCCAGCTTTTTTAAGTTGGTCATCAAGTCTATCAATAACAACTTTATCAGAAGCTTTAAAAGTATTATAAATAGTAACACCCCTAAATTTATCTTGAAGAACTACTTTTTTACGTTTAGCAACACCATTAACAGTATAAGGAACAGTAACAGCATTGCCTTTAATAGTTATATCATATAAATCAGTGGCTGTATCTAAATCATTTTTAGTAAAATCAGTATTGCCAAAAGGATTACCACTAGCTTGTACTTCTTTAATACGTTTTAGAATAGCTTGACCATTCTTATAAAAACTTTGGTCACCACCATACATATCGTACATACTATCTCTAACAAGATAATCATTAACTAGAAATTCAGCTAAAGATTCATTATTAATCCTATCATCAATAAATGTACCATATTTATTTTTAAGTTCTTTATAACCATTAGTTATATATTCATTTAACCAATCAGCAACAGCATCTTCAAGAGCAATACGTTGTTCTCCATTAAGAACTACTTGATTATTAACATAGCTAAGTCCACGTGTAGACCCCCCGTAGAGGATGTCAATAGTCTTACCATACCCAATTAGTTCATTAAATGCTCCATTACTATTAGGAGTAATTTTACTAACTAAACGTTTAAAACTAAATACTCTACCAGCTAAAACTTTGTGTCCATCTTTAGTAATAAATACATTACCTTTTCCATCTTTATGATATTGATTATAAAAATGTTCAGGTTTATTATTATAAATATCACTAAATTCAAAATCTCCATTAGTTAAAATAGGATTACCATTAGCATTAGTCTTAAACATTACATTAACAGCTTGAGCCATATTAGTAAGTTCTTGAATAGCTATATTATAATATTGTTTAAATAATGGATGTTCTCTATTTATAATTTTAGTTCCATCTTCTAGTTGACTACGCAATCCAGCAAGACTATATCTAGGAGCAGTAATAGTAAAGTTTTTAGGAGCATCACTAGGTATAGGAAGTAAATAATTAGCAGTAGGAGTTTCAGAATTATTAATATCAGTCATAAATAATCCCATAGCAGTAATTAAATAATCACCATCACTCATACTACGATATAAGTCATTATTATTATTATCTAATTCACTAATACCATTAAGAAGAGAAGTTTTAAACATACTACGAGCATATTCAGTAAGTTTAGGAGTTCCATTTCCAACTCTTCTAAATAATCCATAATTAATTATATTACCATTACTATCTCTATGTTCAAGAAGTAAATTACTATAATCATATTGATGACTAGCAAACTTTTGTTTAGCATAAGCTTCAACCATAGCGTTTTGCTCTTCAACAGTAGATTTATCATCATTAATTATTTTAGCAATGTTAGTAATAAAACTTCTATTAATAACATCAGAACTTAAATTGCCTTCAGGATTACGAGAATTAAGTTCAACAGGAATATAAATAATATCTTTAAAAACATCAACCATTTGATATATAATAGAAGTATCACCTCTATTAATAAAACTATCAGGCATTTTAGTTTTCTTATCTTTTTTAAGAGCTTCTACATATTTATTATAATTATCAACTGTACGATTAATAACATTGGCAAAATTAATAAGATTATTAGCCATAGCTACACGACCAATCTTAGCAATAGCTAAATTAAAACTAGCTTGATTAATATCTGGAAATATTTCTTTAAAAGCATCATATAAATAAAGATTAGCATGAGGAGTATTTTTATATCTATCATATATACGAAACTTTTCACGAGCAGTAGGAACACGATTAGTAATAATATTATTCTTAACATTATTATAAAAAGTATTCTGTAAAATAGTACGAGAATCAGTATTAGAATTAGTTACACGAGCACGAACATAACTATTACCATTAGAATCAGTTTGAATATAAGTTTCAATTTTAGATATAATAGGTTTATTAAACACCATCATATACTTATTAGCAAATACTTTATTTTTGCTAAGTAAATCATGTAATTGAATTAAACATTCACAATTTGGAATAGTTTCAGATATACGTTTAAGACTAGCTATAAAATTATCTACATTACTAGTATCAGCACTAGCATATAATATTTTAGATAAGTAATTAACATCAGAAAAAGTAACAACTCCTAATTCGTTATTAGTATCAAAAGGATAACTTCCATTATCAAGTTGAGAAGCAGCAGTAAGTTTAGGTAAACTTGCAAGATGATATTTAATAATTTCTTCTACGTGTTTATTAAAATCTTTAACTTCACCAATACTTAAATTCCAAAGTTGAGTCATTAAATCAATACCATCATCTATACTATTTTCATCACCTTCAGTAGAAGTTTCATCAAGATAACCGCCTAATTCTTCATAATCAGTAGTTTGATATAACTCATCTCGTTTAATAAGTTTAGCTACATTTTTATTATTAAAAAGAGCTTCATTAAATTCAGTATTAGTTAATGAACGTAGTAATGCACCATAATTAAAATCTTGAGCATCACCATATTTACGAAGAAATGCACCAAGACCATTAATTTTAGTAGCAGGATTTGGATTATTAATAAAACTATTAAGTTCATTATTTCTAGCTTCATCACTTCCAGCTAATTTCTTAGCACGTTTAAGTCCAGCGTTAATAACAGTTTCATTAGTACGTTTTTTAATTTCATTAAAATTTAATGGAGCACCATTATATAAAAAATTAAAACTAAGTTTATTCATAATATCAGCCATATAAGTAATAGCTGTATCTCTAGCTTTAATTGTACTAAACAAACCACGTTCTTCTTTTTCAGCAACAGAAGCTACATCGTCCATATTACGAAGTTTAATAGCTCTAGCTTCAAGAAGAGCATTATAAGCTTGTCTTCCAGAAGTTTTAACATTAATACCTCTATCAGCTATAATCTTCTTAAAGATTGGGTCTTCAACCATAGCTATAAGACTATAATAATCAGCATTATTAGAACCATGTTCTTTAATAATAACATTATTAAGATTATTATATCCTACAAGTTTAATATTTCCACAACTCATAAGTTTATATTTAAGTTTAAATTCATTAATAGTAATACCTCTATGACTAATGTAAAGTAAAATTTAATTACATCGTCATAGAGGTGATTTCCTTTCGTTTTAAGCGACTTTTATCTTTGCTTGATTAATTCTACATACAGCTAAAACTGATGCGCCCTGTGTCAAGCAAAGTGGCAAATTCGGGCTGTTGGTCTATTGGTAAACGGCTAGTCAATTCAGCCATATTCAGCACTATATCATCATCAACACTACTAAACATATTAAGTCCATCATTAAGATTATCATTATTATAATTATAATCTTGACTATTATCTTCATTAGGATTTTCAGTTTGTTCTGTACTAGCAGTTTCTTCTTCAAACTGAAAAGTTCCTTGAATAGCTTCTTGATTACTTTCTTTAGGCATTTTTTTAATAGCTTTATAAGCATCTCTAGCAGCAGCTAATAAACTATCTTCATTAATCTTAATGCCTAACATATCAGCAATAACTTCAAGAAGTCTACTAAATAAAGTCTTACGTTTATTAACTTTTCTATTATCATATTTAATTTCATTAAGTGCAGTCATAAGAGCATTACTAGTAATACTTTCAACTAGAAATTCTTCAAGAGCTTCACTTGTATTAAAGTTCTCAAATAGATAAGGTTTAAGTCTTTCTTTAGTAGCATCATCTTGAGTATCAAGCCAAGCTTTAAATTTATCATATATAGGTTTAACTAAAGCAAGAGCTTGTTCAGTATTATATTTAGTATAAAGTTGTCTATGTAAACTTTCATGAAGTATAATATTAACAACTCGATAAACTCTTTGACCAGCAATAGCAGAACTATTAAGTTCAATAGTATCTGTATCACGATGATAAACAGCATTAACTTGATTACCATTATTATCAGTAATACTATTTACAACTTGAATATTTTTAGGTAAAATACCAATCTTTTGAAGAGAATCAATATAATCAATAGCGGTTTGGTCATTAGCAAAATACTTTTTAAGTCCACGAGTTAAATTCTTAGCAGTTATAGCAGATTCAAAAGCATTAAAATTAATAGCATTAAGAGTATCATCTAACATGAACTCTGATAGCTGTTCAGGTATTGCTCCATCCTCCACGGGGGGTCTATCCTCAAGCTCATAAGTAATATCGAGTTTAGAATGAACATCAATTTGCCAGTTACCAGCAGTTTCATTAGTATTAGTATTAGCTAGTTTAGTTCTAACTAAACCATTACTAATAATAAAATCTTGATAACTATTATAACTATAAGTTTTACCATCAATATTTATAATAGTTTTACCATTTTCACGATAAATATATTTATTAGTTTTATCATTAGTTTTTGTACTATCATTAATAAAATCTTTACTAATAGCAAATTGGGCATAGTTAAACATTTCATCAATAACAGAACGAAGAGCATTATCTAATTCATCAATAGTACTAGCATTAATACCATAACTTTTACCTATTTTAAAAGCACTATTAACAACATAAGGAGAATTAATAATAATATTACGTTTATAATTACCAGCATCAGAATTAATAGTAAAAGCATAATCTTTACCATTAAAATGTGCACCTTTAACATAAAAGCCTATATTAGTAGGATTAATACTAATTTGAAGTCCAGTATTTCTATCTCCGTTAATAAGTTTATTATTTCCAAATATATCTCCAAGATTTTGTTTAAGTTCACCAAAACTTATTTTACCACTAATATAATCTCTACAAAGGTTATTAACTTCATTTTTAATAGAATTAATAATACGTCGAGCATCACCTTTAAGTAGATTACTATTTAATGGAACTTGTTTACAAAAAGCATATAGAGAAGTACCGTCACTACTTGGAATACTAATAACAGGCATACCATTAGTAGTAAGATTTTCAATAATAGTAGGTTTACTTTCTCCATTAAGATATACTTGACCTTGTACAACTACACCAAGTTTGTTAATATCTTCGTTATAATTAACTACTGTTTCTTGTATATCATTCCATTCACCATTAGCGTCATCAATAGTATTAAGAACTCCATATTTAACATTAACAGCTTTAATCTTACCTTTAAAATCACCTTTGACTATTGTAATAGCTTGGTCATAACTATTAAGAAGATTATTAAACCAACGATTAATACTAGCTTCATGACTATTTTCATAAGGCTGATTAAATATGTATTTAGTAAGATTAACAAGATGCCCAGCTAAATCAAAACTTGCAACAGGAGTAGTAAAATCTCTAACTATATCAGGATATTTAGTTTCAAATTCTTTAAATAGATTAACAAGTTCTTCTTGTGTAACTTCTTCTTTAACAGCAAGTTCATATAAATGACCAATAAATTCTTCGTCAAATCTATCACCATCAAGAATACTAATTAAAGCATCTTTAAGCGGAGAAACAACTTGACCATTTTCAGCATGAATATTATATTTCCAACCTTGATTAACCATATCATAATTACCAAACTTATCAATATTTGGAACTCCTATATAACCAATAATTGTACCATTAGCAAGTATATTAATACGTCTAAGCTTACTATCATATTCAATTTCTAGATAATCACCTTGTTTAATAGAAGTAAATGCTTTAACATTTTCATTCTCTATTATATACTTAAGATTAACATTATTAATATGTTCAACTTGAAGTCTTTCAAGACGTTCTTTAGCAATACCGTCAACGTATTGAACAAATTGTCTAGCATTAAGTTTCTTAATAGTTGATTCATCAGTAGCACGATATTTACCTTGATTATTAGTGCTGGCATAAAGATAGTTTTTTATTTGATTAAACAAATAATTTTTAATAATTTTATTACCTGTAATACTATCTATATATTCAACTAATTGACCAATACTAAGATAAACTTTACCATTAACAATTTTACCTCTAGTATTACCTTCACTATCAACACTATTAGCAAAATCATCCATAATAGTTTCTATATTGCGTTCATTACCTGTAACAGTAGCATAAGTAGCATTAAGTAATAAACGTCTAGTACTATCATCTTGAACAGAACTATATAAACTACCTCCTGTAAGACCGTCAATAATATTATTAACTATGTCAGCAGCTTCTGCTTGTTCAAATCCAGCTTGACTAAGTTTATCAATAAAAGATTGTCTAGCATTAAGTAAATCGCTACTAGTAGACTCATGCCCTAAAGAATCCTCTAAATCAGCTATACTTTCATAAACTAAATCAGTACCTATTTGACCACGTTCGAAATCATCATCTGGAAGAGTATTATTAACTTCAGATTTAGGAGTACTAATAGGTTCTTGAGAAATTGGTTGTTCAGTTTGAGATTGAGGTTGTTCAGTATTAGTAGGCTCACTAGGAACCGCTTCGCTTCGCTCCGCTATACTCCCCGTGGAGGATGGAGATGAGTTAGTATCATCTACATCAGTTTCATTAACTTCATTAACATCAGGATTAACAGGAGCAATTTCTTCCTCTTTAGGAATATTATTAACATCATTTTCAATCTCAGCAATCTCAGCTAATTGTTCTATTGTATTTTTAAGATGTTCATTACCTTTAGAACTTAAATCAAGTGCAGCATAAGCATCTCTAATAACTTTATCTATATTAGGTTTATTACCATTATTAGCATCTTTAATAACAGAATTGACATATTCTTTACCATATTGTTTATAAGCATTACGTAAATCGTCCATAGCTTTATTAACAATCTTTTTACGACTATTATCAAAGAAGTTATTAAGATAAGTTATACGAGATTTAATATTATCATCAGATAGATTAAGTTGATTTTTATTAACCTCAACATTAATCTCAGCATTAACAACTTCTGCTAAATCTTTAAATACTTCATTATATTGTTTTTGAAGTTGAATAGCTGATTGAATATAATTTTTATTTTCAATATCAATAGGTGTATAAAGTTTATTAATAGCATCTAGACGTTCATTTAATTGAGCAATACGTTCTTGCTTAACAGAATTATTAATTGCTGCATTATCTTGAATAGTTTTAATATCTCTTTGAATACTATTAATAATATGTTGATAAATACCATTCTTAGCAGAATTAATATCAATATCTTCAATATGATTATTTGTAATATCTTGATTTAAAACATCATTAGCCCAATTAAGAAGATTATTATAATTTTCTTGACGATTACGAGCATGAACCATTTGGGTAGCTATAATACGACCAACTTCAAATCCGCCACCAAGTCTATTAACTTTATTTAAAGTAGTATTATATTCATTTTTAAGATTATTAATTTCAGTTTTAAATCTATTAATAAGTTCATTACTATCTTGTTGTTGTAATCCAAGTTTATTAGTAATACTATCATTAAATTCTTTACTATTAATAGAACTTTCAAGAAGTCCTAAATTACCAGCGTTCATAGAATTAATAATAATATTATCCATATATTCTTTTTCAGCTATACTACGAAGTTCTTCTTCAGTACCAGCAATAATATCTGGATTAACTTGTTTACCGTTTTCATCAGTAATAATTATAAATGGATTTTTACCATTAGCAATACTATTAAGTCTTTCTTGATAGGCTTGAAAAGTAGCAGTACGACCAAGAATTTCATTCTCTCTTTGTTTTTCAGCAGAAGTCCAATCTTTATCAAGACGTTTATTAATAAACTCTCCAGCTTTATTCATAACACTACTAAAAGTAACACCACCAAGAGCACCCCAAAATGCTTGCTCCCATAACATTGGGTCTTGAAGATAATCTTTAATAGTTTGTTGAGGAATATCTTTATCAAATACTTTTTTACCATTATATAAACCATCTTGACTAGCTATATAATTAATTGCTTCTTCAACTCCTTCTGTCCATTCAGCTCTAACACCATGAAGAATATCATTACCCACATCTTTTAATGTACTAGTAATAGCTTGTTTAGTAGTTTTATTACTTAAAGCATTAGTAATTACAGCAGCATCATCAATATTACTATTAAATGCAGTATTTAAATTTCTAAGTCTAGAACTAGTTGTATTACCACTTAAAGCATTTTTCCATAAGTTCTTTAAACTATAAACTTGCCATACGTCAAAAAGAACATTAGCCCAATCTTCTGCAAAAGTAATATCAGCACTATTTTTAGCAATATCTTTAGCTACTTCTTCATCAGACATATCTTTATATTTAGGATTATTATTATAAAACTCTTCTCTTTGTTTATCATTCATATTAGCAAGTTGAGTTTTAGAATAATCTTTAATATCGTTATAAGTTTGTCTAGCTTCTTGATAATTTTCAAGATAACGAGAAGGAACTCCAATAGCAGTAGCTTCTGCTATTCTACCAGTAATGGCTCTACTCTTTTGAGTCATATTAATAGCATTAGCCATTTTATTAGCTAATTTATTAAACTTTATACCTTTACCTAATAAAGAAACACCTTTAGCAAGACCAGTACTAGGAACCATAAGAGTTAAAGAACTAGCTATACTAGGAGCATTACTAGCCCACCAAGCAAAATCTCCAATATCAAATGCAGTATTAGGATTTTCTCTATATATAGCTAAACGCTCATTAATAGATTCTTTTAAAGATTCAAGTTCAGAACTTATTTCAGATTGATAATCATTAGGACTATTACTAACCATATTATAGAAAGCATCAGCTAAATCTGCAAAACCAATAGCTGTACCAACAGTAATCTCATTACCAATCTGTCCAATCATTCTTAATCCTTGTTCCCAATTACTTTGATTAACAGCACGTTCTTTATTAAGTTTTTCTGGGTCATCAACAGGATTAACATAAACATCATAAGGAGCATATTTATCTATATCATATTGATTAAGATTATATGATTGCCCAGCAATACGACTAAATAAATGACCACGACCCCGGTCACTAATAGAAGTGCCGGGGTTGTAATCAACTAAAGTAGGAGGCTGTATAGCCCCCTTTTTAGTTTTAGGATTATATTTAGGATTAGGTGTTTGATTACCACCTTGTAGAAACTTTAATACATCCATATTAATATAGATTATTAGTTAATTCATCATAGTAATATTGAATAACATAAGGGTCTGTACTGCCACTAAGTTGAGCAAGTTTAGTAGCAACATTTTGTTGAATAGCTTTAACAGCATTTTCATCTACTACCATACCAGCTTTAACAGCAGTTACAGTTTGTTCCCATTGGGATAAATTATCCACAATATCAACAGCATTTTCTTTACTTACTAAACCAATAGTTTGATTATTAGTAGAATTAATTAAATTAAAACCTCCACCATTGGGTACTAATTTAAATTTATCAATTCCAGTAAATGCAGCATTATTAGTAAGAGAAATAGGTCTATTAGCATTATAATAATTTTCTACTTTACCAGCAGCTCTCCAACTAGTATCTTGATTCCAAGATTGAATAATAGAACTATCAATAGCGCCACTACCTACAAGTAAAGTAATAGGTTCTCTTTTAAGTTTACCTTCTGTATCGTAATAACCAGCAATATTAATTTGAACTCCAACATCCCCAGTTTTTGGGTCACGAACAATAGTAGGAGTAATTTCATTTTCTTTAGCACTTCTAAGATAAGCTGTATAAGCTTTTCTATCTTCAGAAGACATAGGTTCAAATATTCCATTTTCACTAGTAATATAAGCTTCTCCTTGAGTTAAATCAATACCACTACGAATAGCCATCATAGCTTGTTCTTCTTTATTCTTTTTATAAGCTGAAAGTTTACTAGCTTTTTCAGGATTAGCGTTCATCATAAAATTAATTTCAGCTAATTCTGGAGTTAAAGCACTAATACCAATAGTAGAAGAAGTTATTTGCCCACCGTCAAGAACAGCATCATTTTTAGATTTAAGAGAATCAACATAATCAATTAAACCAATATAAGGTTCTTTATTGCCTGTTGGTAATCCAGCATGATGTTCTTCACCATTAGAGTCAACTCGAACAAATTTATCACCGTAACCAAAAAATCTAGTCTTAGCAGAATTAAAAAAAGCATTTAAAAGATTTCTAGTATCTTCAGCTTCTTTAACAGCTTTACTAAAACTATAAATAGATTTATGATAATCTTTAGGTAATTCAGCATATCTATAACCATTACCATCAGAACCAAATCTTACTCCAAGACTAGAAGCTTTTTTCTCTCCTCCAATAGCATTAATAAATGAATTATAAACATCATCATTATTAAAATATTGTCTAATAGCAGAACTATCTCCAAATATTTGATTAACATATTTACTATATCTATATGAATATTTATTACTAGGTAAATCACTTAAACTAATAATAGAATTATATGTATCAAATCCATCAATACTATCTTGAGATTTACCAACTTTAAGACTATTAATATATTCTTGATTATCAATAATATCATTAAGATAACTTAAAGCATAGGCTCTATCAGATGGATTAGTAATATTAGTCATGATACTAGTTCTAATATCATCTGGATTAGCAGTACTTAAATTAATATTAATATCAGGATTATATTTACTAAGCAATCCGGCTATTGATTGTCTATTACTAGTAATTTCAGCTTGAGCTTGAGCAGGCATAAAATTATCAATACGAACAGGAGTACCTTTATAAATTAGATTATCAATAGCTTGTTTTCTTTGAGTTGTACTTCCTAGTCCAGCTTGTTTAGCTAAAGCTAATTGAGCTTTCCATGCTTCACCATAAGTAGTATTACTACTTTGATTATAAAAAGTTGCAGCATTATAGAAAGGGTCAATACGTTTAGCAAGATACTGTTCAGGAGTAAGCAGAATACCATTTTTATCTGTTATATCAGGATTACTACCATTTTGGTCATATTTCCATTTAGCAATCTTATAATCTTGTTCAAGACTAGCTTTAGCACCAGGAGTATTTTCAATAACAGCTTTAACAGCTTCAGCAAGTTTAGCTTTACTTAACCTTTGCCAATCATCTTTAGTATGAGAATAAATTTCTCCTGTAACAGATTTAGTAATATCATCAGTAACTTTACCGTTAGCATCAAGCCATCTTGTTTGACTACCACCACCTTGTTCTTTAGCAGCCCATTGAAGTGCTTGATTAAGTATTTGGTTCATAGGAATTTCAGAAACTTCTTTATCAATAGGAGCCCATTTACTTCCACCAATAACATTACCATTCTTATCAATTATATCTTGATAATTATATTTATTAACTGTACGATAATAATTCTTATAATCTTCAGATAAATCAGTACGTTTATCAAGATTATTCATATATGCTTTATAATCTTGTTGAGCACGTAAACGACCAATCATTCCGGGACTTGAAGTTATATCTCCATAAGTTCCAACTATATCATCAAGACTAGAATACGCATTACCATATTGCATATTTTCAGTAAGAGCATTACGAACTTTATTAAGTTGTTCTTGACGCCAAGCATCTTCAGCTTCATTTAAATCTAATTGAGCAAGTTGAGCATCAATCTGAGATTTAGTTTGAATAGCTTGTTGATGCCCTTGTTCAAGAGTATTATAAGTTCTAGCTAAGACATTTAAGTCAATAGGATTAACTTGTTGTCTAAAAGTAGGAGTATAAAAGTTTATCGGCATGATTGTTTTCCTCCAAGTTTTCTACGTTTACGAATAATAAATTCATCATAATCAACTCCAGCATCTCTCATAATTCTATCATCTACATTAGGGGCAGATGCTCTCATTGCGCCAATAGTATTATTTAAAGCTTTACGATTTTCATATCTACTAATCATATCTTGAATACCAGCATTAATGCCACTAAATAAATTATTAATATTAGTTACTTTAGCTTCTCTAATACCATTATCAAATGCTGCTTTTCTATCTATATATTGATTGTATTGTTGAGCATTAAATTGACGAACACTTTGTTGATTACGTCTATCTTGATTAATAAGATTAGTTTCTATATTTTCTTTATTACCATAAAGTTCATTAGCAGCTTGACCAGCAGCATTACGAACTCGTTGTTTACGAGCTAAACTAACACGACTACTAGCAGTATTAGAATCAATATCACGATAAGCTTCGAATTTATCTTCTTTAATTCTATCAAGTTGAGGATTAATATTATATTTAGTTTTAAGTTTATTAGCACTAATAAGAGTAGGTTGACCTGGACCTCTCATTTTATTAATAGCTCTTTTACTAGCAAAATAACTAGCCAAACCGCCAGCAACATTACTACCTAATCCAATCCAATCAGCAGTAGTAAGATTTTTAAATTTACCTTGACCTTTACCATCGGAAGATGTAATTCCTTTAGCATGTGTACTAGTAGAAACAGGCAAAGTAGTTGGAATATTAGCTTCTACTTTAGGTAGATTGCGATTATAAACAGCAGTAGGAGGTGTTTTAGTAGAAGTAGATTGAGTTGATTGACTTGACTTACTACGTCCTCCACGGGGGGTCTTCCCACTAGATTTAGTTGTAGGTAAACTTGAAATATTAGTATTATTTGTACTAATACCTTTATTATTTCCATGACTCCAACCAGCTCTAACTAAACCACTAGTAATACCAGCTCCATCTTCAAATAAAGGAAGTCTACGTTTAGCATAATATTGAGGACGACGATTTCCATTATCAATATTAGATTTATTAGTATTAGTATTTACATTATTATTTATAGTATTATTTTTAGACCATCTACCATTCCTAAAAGTATAATCACTACCAACAATAGTTTCTCCTCTAGCAGATTTATTAATAGGATAAATAGAAGTTCTATTAATAGTTCTATTAGTTATAGGAACATAAGCTCCAATTTTTTCATCATATTCCCAAGTTCTTCCATGACGATTAATCCGTTTTCCACCAACAGCAAATTTATCGCGTAGACCCCCCGTAGAGGATGGAGAATGAATTAATCCATTCTTAACATTACCACTAATACTTACAATCATATTTTTTCCTCCAAGTTTTCTAGATTTACGACTATAACCTTTGGTATATTTACCAAAATGGTCACGACTATAAGGTATTTCTTTAAATTTATCTGAATTAACATCTACTATATCAATAACTTCAAGACCTTGTTTTCCAACATCACCTGTAAAAATAAAATGTTGATTAGGAGTTACTCTAGTATTATCACTTTTAGCTATATATTTTTCTTTACCATATTTAGCTTTAGTACCATCATCGTTAATCCCATTTCTATCTTTAAAATCTTCTTGAGCTTTAAATACTTTATTAGGATTAGCTCCACCCATAACTAATTTAGCAGGACTAACACCATTAATAATAGGTTGTGCAGAATAAACTTTAAGTTCATTACCATTAGTTTCAACTACTTCACCATCTTCTACTTCAATACCAGTTTTATCACTAGGACCAATATCAATACCACCTTGACTATGTTTTCTTCCATTCATATAAAAGAAATTATTACCAAGAGGTTGAGCAATACCACCAGCAACTACATTTGGTATTTTACCACCAACAGCATATTGTTTTTGAGGAAGATTTCTTCCATTACTTCTAGGAGTTTGAATAATATTAAATGGAAATGTTGGTCCAAGTTCATCATCACTAGGAAAAGATTCTTTATTAAAATCTTTAACATAATTAATAAGTCTACCGGCAGTATTATTCATTAATTTTTCTCTATTATCTTTAGATACTAAATTGTTTATACCATTATAGAGAAATTCATTACCAAGTCTTATTAAACCAGTAGATTTAACAACTTTATCATAAACTCCGCCAAGTGGAGGAATACCATTTTGAATAAATCTTCCATTACGAGTAACATTACCTCTAAATGTACTAGGTAAATTACTTATATGAATAACTTTATCTTTTCTAGGCATTTTATATAATATAATGAGAAATTGTAATTTGATTGATTTTAAGGCTCTCTGCTGAACGATAGCCTATCAGTCGATTAATAGTTCATACCTATATATAATAATTCAACAGAGAGCAAAAGACTAGCGTTTATGACCGCCACAGCGATATACATTTAGCCTATCTCGATATACTGATTGAGGCATAACAGGTTGTTGAACAGTACCATTAGTAATCCATTCAGGACGTTCAAGACCAGTTTTAGGAGCACTATAACTAGCTTGGTCAGCTTGTTTAACTTGAATTGGTTGTTGTCCTTTACTTCCTAACATACCACCAATTAAACTTCCAGCAGCACCAATTAAACTTCCAGCAGCACCAATCCATGCTTTTCTACGTCCGCCACATTTATATTTATTAATAAAACTAGAACGTTGATACATAGTCATTGGATTAGTCATTTTATCAGAAATAATATTAAGTTGCTGTTGACCAGTTTGAAGTTGTTTACGCTGTTCAGCTTCTTGAGCAATACGTTTATTTTCATTAATTTGTTGATTAGTAGAAATACCTTGACTTATTGCCGTACCTAATTCACCAAGTCCTTGAACTCCTGTAATAGAACTAGCAAGACTACCTAAACCGGGAAGAGCATCAGCAAATTCAGTACCGAAACCAGCTTTACGTCGAACTCTACCGCCACATTTAAGAGTTAATTTATCATTATATTGGTCAACATAATCTTGATTAGCATAAGCACTAGTTAAAGCTTGAGCATTTTGTAAAGCATCTTTATGGTCCTGTGCAGCTTGAGCTTCAGCTTGAGCTTTTTCTTGAGCTTTCTTTTGCTTATTACCTTTAATTATACCACCAGCAATACTAGCAGCTGCACCAATAATAGCACCAATAAAAGCTTTTTGTCTTTGTCTATCTCTATACTGTATCATAATTTTCTAAATTGAGTTTGAGCACATTCAAGACTTTCAAATTCAATGTGCTTATTATCTGAATTATTAAATATGAAACGAACTACAAAATAATTACCATATACTCTACGAAGTTTATCACTTACTGTATTAGGATGTTCTTTAATTGCATTACGGAAATAATTAAAGTTATATTGAGTAAGTTCATACCAAGGTTTTTTATACTTATTAAATTCATTAAGTTTATCAATATTAATATCTATATCATCAGTATCATTATCTTCATTAAATATACGAAGTATATCTCCAGCATAAGGATGTTCTCTTAAATCAACAGGATTGTTAATATTATCACTATAAATAGGAATATATATCTTACGTACTTTATATTTAATAAATTCAAGAAATTTAATAAGTTCATAAGATTCATTAACCATAATATCAATATAACTATTATGAACTAATATAGGCTCATCACCAACTTCTTGTTTAGATACTAAATATAGACTTCTACTATCATCACCCATGTGAGTATTAAATCTACCATAATTATATTCATGAGTAAATACATGAAGAGGGCAGTTAAGTCTATCATTATTATGTTCAGTTTGAAAGTAACATTTAGTTTTAGTAGACCAAGCATTATTAAAATAATAATCATGTAAACTAATAAAACTACCTACTTTATAATTAAAACTAATAACTTCATTATGTGATTCTATAATAGATTCTTTAGTGTTAGGATTAATATTATCATAAGTATAATCAAATTTAATTAGAATACGATTATTAAATTTATCATGAGCAAATCTAACTTTATTAGGATGATATTTATCTAACCATAATTTAATATCTTCATCTATTATTTTAAGTTGACCATCATCAAATTGATAAAGTTTATGAAAATCATCATTATAAAAAATATAACCAAATTCTCCAACTATATATGCTAAATCATCTTGCAGCCCACCATAACCTTTATCACTAGTAAAGACTTCTTTATAATTAACTTCAAAAGCATCTGGTTGATATAATTGAACATTTTCATCTCTAGTTTTAAGAGCTGCACTTATATCAAACATAAACATACTATGTTGAGTATGAACTAAAAGATAATATCCAATACCAATTAAGTTAGTTATGCTTCCTTTATTTTCAGTAATATTTTTATAACCTTCAATAGGAAATATTCTCCAAGCATTAACTTCACTTTCATCTTGAATAACATTACTACGTCTTATAGTTTTATCAAAACGAGTAATATTAATAATATCATTACGATATTGAGTTAACAGTTTAGGAACATATTGGTCAACATTTCCAATAGGGTCTTTAAATAAATCAACACTATTCTTAGGTTCTACAAATGTACCAAAAGCAACACTTTTCTTGTCAGTATCTTCTTTAATACTAAAAGCTATCGTACTAGGTTCATTATTAAAACGTTTACTTTCAAAGAACTTATCACTATATAAAGGAAACTGAATATAAACATTGAATGGAATATCAAACCAACATGGTTCATCACCACTATAATAATATTGATTATTAGTATGAGTATATAATTTATAATTACCTTCGTTCATTATAACTCCATTATCATTATAAATAAGAACACTATCATAAGTCATTCTACCATTATATCCATGTTCAATAGAATAAGTTCCACCATTATAACAAACGTCATTAAGTCTTACAAGTTCTTTTTCTTTACTAGTATAAATATTTTTAGTACAATTAAGAACTGTTGCAAGAAACATAGTTTCAGCATCAAGTAGCAATTCCTTATAATCATCCATTTCAAGAGCAGTTCCTTTTCCAGCTCTACTATCAGTAACACTATCAGCAACTACTAATTTATAATTATTAATAGGTTTATATTTATTTCTGCTAATAACACCTATAACTGGCATATTATAACTATAAGGATAGGTAGTATTAACTACCATATCAACTACATCATGTTTCTCTTTATAAGGTTCAAATTTACATTTACCATCAATACGAATAATATTAAAATCATATTTAATACTATCATCAATATCAAATCGACCACTATATAGATAACATTTATCACTAGTAAAATTATTCGCTACAAAACCGGGTTTTGTACCCCAACTACCATCTTGCCAAGTAACATTACTAGCTATATTACAATAATCTTTTCTAGTTAGTAATCCAGTATATCTAGTAATAGGTTCAACTTTTTCATAACTAATAAACCATCCAACATAACCTAATTCTTTAATTTGACTCCATAAAGTAGTATCAATATTAGCACGAATATAAAACTTATTAAAAGTATTATTCATATTATATATAAAACCTCTAGTATGTTCACCACCAATAGCTTCAGCATCAAATATTAAATCAGGTATTCTAAATAATTCATCGCCATTAATATTTTCATAATAACCAAACTTAGCTTCATTATCAACACCAATAGCACCTATTACTTGATTACTACAAGGAGTATAACTACCACTATTTATAACTTGATAAACATATAAATCATTATATTTATCTTTATCTTGATAATCAATAAAATAATTAGATATAAGAGTATATAGTTCATCTTTATTAGTAGCTTCAAGTTCACCAGAACTATTAAGTAATATATTAGTAGTAGGATTATTTATTGGTTCAGCAGTATAAACTACAATTTTATGATTAGCAATATATCTTTTAATATTAGAACTAATAGTAGATATTGGAATATCTCCACTAATAACTGCCCAATATGGAATATTACCATTACCTTGATTGTTCCAATTAAAAGTAATTATAGTACAATGAGAACCATCATTAACAACATTATTTATATATTTATCTTTATTAGATAGTTTATAACCTCTACTAGCATCACCATATTTATCAACAAAATGAATAAAAAAGTTATATACTTCTCCAGGAATAAGAGTATCATTCTTTTTACGTTCATTAAAATCATAACTAGGCTCAATAATAGAATGAGTAATTCTCATTTTACAATTATCAATATCAAATATAGTATCACTAAATAATACTTGTCCACTAGTAAATACAGCATCTTCTGTAAATCCAGTTCCATTATAAACATAACAAGCTATTTTAACTGTACTAGGTAAAGTATAAACAGATTGATTATTTTCATATTTATAACTTGTAGGAATAATAAAACAATGACAAGCAAGATATTCTTTAAGATTATGACTACCTCTACTACCAACTTTTATTTTAGCATTATAATTAATCTTTAAATATTCATGTGCTGCAATACCTTGTATAACTGTATCATTGAATAAAGTTCTAAAAGTACGAAAAGGATATTGATTATTATTAAATACTTTATTAATATCTTTAATTTGCCAATCAGCAGTACCAGTAATTTGAAGGCTAGCCATTTTAAAATATGGACCTTTTTCACTAACTGCATTAACAGTAGTATAATCATTATAATAAGCATTAACAGCTTTATTACGAAGTTTAATAGTAATATCTTTAACAGCCTCTTCTAATGTTTTGCCATTACTTAAAGTTCTGTCATCGTTATCAGTTTTTTCATTATAATTAGAAATATATATTCTATTCTTATAATTAATGATATTACCAACATTATAATAATTATAATAGTCAGTAGTTAAATCAGCAACATTATATTCAACAAGAATATCTTTACTAAATTTAAAAATATTATTATTTAAATCATCTGTTCTAAACGCTTGAGTACTATCTTTTTTACATACAATAAAACCAAGTTGATAAAGACCAGAACGACCTCCACTAATATTTATTTCAAAAGTTTGATTACATATATCTTTAGAATCACTAAATGAATCGGTATTACCATAACAATAACCGTTTGGTTCATCTTTCGGTTCATAAACATTAGTTTTTCTAAAACAAACTTTATTAATAACTTGTGGAATTATAACATCATTAAAAATAGGAAATCCAATACTATACCATTTAGTATAATTAGTTTTATCTATCTTATATCTAATAAATATAAAATAAAATCCTTTATAAGCTCCACCACTAATATAATTTAGACCACTAATAGTAGGTAAAGTTATTTGTGGAATAACAGACATTTCAGAATCAGGACGGTCAGAATCTAAATTAATATTAATAGTTTTAAGAGGAACATCAATAGAAGCATCACTTTCAGCAATAGCTATAATAAGATGATTTTTAACATTATAAGTATATGTTCCTTTAATCTTACCACCATTATATTTCCAATTACTATTTACTCTATAACAATTATCAGCTTGTTCATTATATCTATAAATATAAGATTCATTAGAATCAGTATTAACAATAAATAAAATAAGTTCAGTACTAGTTGGAATAACACCAACTATTTTAAAATTATTAATACCATCTTCATGAATAGAATTGGCAATTGCTTTACAATCTTCAAGCCCTTCTTCATTAACAATCATCCTATCATCATTACTCACTTTAACATTTTTAGCAGCAACTAATGAATAAGGTACACAATCACCCGGATGTTTATTAAGACTAAGTTTCTTTTGTATATTCATAATTATTTAGGAAAAGTAAAGTTATAAAAGAACTCATTCCAACCACTATCATCATCGCTTTGTTCATCTAATAAAACACTAGTCTTAATATCTTTCTTCATACTTTCCCATAGATAGAAAGGATTAGTTCCATATTGACTAGCAGAAAGATTAAACACAGGATGTTTATATCCTCTCATAAGCATACGAGCCATACAATAATAAGTAAGACCTTGAATTAATTTACCATTAGCAGGTATAACAGGAATCTCACAATGATAATTATCACTATATTGAGTTTCAACATCTTTATAAACAACTGTTATACAAGTATCATTAAAATTAAGTTCAATAGTATTACCTCCAATAAGAATATAATTATGATTTGACTTATCATATCCTCCACGGGGGGTCTGACAATGAGAATGAACTTCATGCTGACATCTTGGACATTCAGTATTATTATGAACTGTATAAACAACAGGATTACATCCTACTTTACCAGTATCAATAACTTCTCTAGTTCTAGAACCATTAGGACAACAATCATCGGGCATACCAAGATAGTCTTTATTAGTAGCACGCTCCGGACTTTCGTCCTCCGCTTGACCCCCCGTAGAGGATGGAGCAGATTCAGTATCACCACATCTATATTTACTAGTATCAGCTCTAGGTACTTCACAACCATTACTATCATATACTTTAAGACCGTCATCAATAAGACAACATTTACTTTTAGCTATCTTATTAATGACGGTTAGTTTCATTTTCTTATCAACTTTACGAAGAACTTTAAGTTCATTCATAGCATCAACACACCAAGCAGGAACTCTAGGAATCCAATCACTTCCATCAGGATTGAAATCATTATCAAGTTTACCAATTATATGTTCTATCGTAATCGTTTTATTATTTGCCATAATATTAGTTTTTATATCTAGTTTTATTACCATTATTATGTGCTCCACGTTCATACTTTTGTTGATTAACATTTCTAATATATTTAAATGGAGCATTAGGTTCTCGTTCAAGATAAACAAGAAGTTTACTTCTTAATCCTAATTTAAGATTAAAAATATCATCAACAGTTTTACATTCAGAATTAAGTTGTTTAGCATCTTTACCTCTAAGTTCTCTATTAATATAATTAGCATACTTGAATTTAATAGCACTATAACTATGGGTTCCATTATTAATAAGTTGTATTTCATAAAACTCTTTATTAGTTTTATAAACTACATAAGGAATACCATCATACTTAAGTCCACGAATTTTATATATTTCTGCTTCTTCTTTATCATAAGGTTTAAGACCAGCATCAATAATTTCTTGTTTTTTAAGTCTAGTAGCGTTCCAATCAACATAAGTATCTCTAGGTTTATCTCTATATCTCCAGAAATTAATAACTAAATCACCAATCTCATATTTAAAATGATAAGCATAACCTTCAAGAACACATTTATGAACACCATAACTATAATATCTATGAATATACTTCTTATAATCAGAAAGACTTAATTCAGAACGTCTTGTGGCAAGTTTAAGAGCAACAATATAATCATTTACTTTTTTAGCTAAGTTACAATAACGCAAAAGTTGGAGAAGAACAATACGTCTTTCTCCAACTGTATAACTAAGTCGATTATTAATTAATTGCTCTAACTTATTAATTAATTCAACATTATCATTAAGAAATTGAAACCCATATTCATTAAGATTAATTTTTAAATCATCTTTAATAACTTGATTTTTACTTTTAATATAAGCACGGCAATCAGCTTTCATCTTATTTATAACTTCAAGTTCTTTATTATATTTTGCCATATCGTCATTAGAAGTTTCAATAAACTTTTTATAATAATGACTAATATCTATATCTTTAATCATAATTTATCTAGTTACAAAATTATCAATAGGAGTTTCATTTGTTTGACGAGGAACTTCAATAAGATTACGTTTAAATACAATCTCTTTAAGAGCTCCAATCATATCTTCAGGAATAAGAAATTCATCATCATCGTATTTAGCTTCATCATCAATAGGGTCATAATTTACATCTTTAGCTTTTTCAACAGCTTCGGTAGGAACAAGATAAGGAATTTCAAATGGAGATTCAATAATAATAGAACCTATATTTTGAAACCAATCTTTATTATTACTAAAGAAATAAATGTAACCATTAATATAATCATAAACAGGAAGATTACACATACCTGCAAGATAATGATAAAACTTAGCACTAGCTTCTTTTGCAAATGGTATTTCTATCCCAGAATGTCCGGTAGTTCTAATTGATTGGAAAGGTAAGTTATTAATAAGTCTAACTGGCTTTGGAACTTCTTGTTTAGTACGTTTAATTGCAGGAAGCCCAAGAGTTTGACTATTATATAGGTCACCATCAGGAACATTAATAATAGAAACACGAATACGTTGTTGCAGACCTTTATCAACATATTTATGATTTTCATAACTTTTACGAATTAGTTCATTACGACCATGAAGAATAGCATATCGAAGATTACGTCTAAGAGGAATACTATTAGGATTGCCAACAGCATGAGCAAATTCACTAACTAATTGATTAAGACTAGCCATGTTAAGATTGACTTGCATTTTCTAATTGATGAACTCTTTGTTCAAGTTCATTAATCTTATTAGAATATGTTTCAACTTTAGTTTTAAGTTTATTAATTGTATCAACTAATTCATTATGCTTTTGTTCTATAACTTTAACTTTTTGTTCAAGTTCAGTATTATTAGTATAATCAACAATAGACTTTAATAATTCAATTAATAAGTTTCTATCTTTATTAGATATATCACTATTTAAACAGCATATAGTTCTAATAATATCATCTTTAAGTTTATCTTTAGTCATAATATATTATGTTTGAGGTTTAATATTTTCTTTTCTATTTTTAGTATAAATACGCCAATCATATTTAGTAATTTTAAAATTAATAGGAAAATGATTAAGTCTATGTATAGAATAAAATAGAGTTTTATCTCTACTATCAGCATAATAAGCTTTACCATTTCTAATAAAATTAATTCTAAAATACTTAGCATAATTAATAACTTGAATTACTCTAACGTATTTATCATAATATTTAGCAATATTAGTTCTTTTACCATTCCAATTAGAATATCTAACACCTGTTAAATAACTATTTACTAGTCTTATAATTTTATATTTAATAGATTTTCTAATTAGAGTATGAGTATGATAAAATACATAACCAACAAAATTAATTCCTCTACTATCAACAGGATATATTTGATAATTATCTTTAACTTTCAATCCAATAGTATTAACATATAACTTAATATAAATAAGAACTTTATGAAGAAAATTTTTATCATCGCTTAGAATAACTATATCATCAGCATAACGATAATAGAATTTACATTTAAGTTCTTCTTTACATAAATGGTCAAGTTCGCTAAGATAAAGATTAGCAAAGAATTGAGATAAATAATTACCAATAGGAACTCCAATTCCAATTTTATTAGTTAATTTAGAAGAAACATCACGAACATTAAACATTATTATAATAAACTGTTGCAGGAGTAGTATCGAGAAATGCAAAAACAGAAAACAAATTAATTAACCAACTACTTCTAACAACAGTTCCACGTGGACTTATTTAATCAAGTTTAACTGTAGTAAAGAAGCCGACATTAGCACCAGAACTCGACCGAATCCAAGTAGAATTAAAGCCACCAGAGCCAGCCCCAGATTCATTATGAGCGTCACCGCCAAGCAGAAGCACACGAGCAGCTTTATCTGTATCTTCCCCATTATTACCTTTTTTCCAATTATAATCAGCTTTTTTATTACTTCCAACTTTATTAGGAATAAAATAAACTCCTCTTTGAAAATCAAATTCAGTAATAAGATTAT
>OFMG01000417.1_pt1 | contig 57658 bp, 60 predicted proteins | sample 1541751 | NCBI WGS metagenome assembly OFMG01 (sample SAMN04209232, study PRJEB22552) | human gut metagenome | biome: gut; material: feces | host: Homo sapiens | place: USA: Oklahoma
TAATTACATTGGTCAAAGTCTGCCGGGAAAGCGTGCCCATCGTTCCATTGTCCTCTACGTCGTAATAGACGGGGTATTCGAATTGCTTGCCCTTAATGGTGTCCAGGAAGAACTTAGCCTCCTGGCGCGCCTCAGCCTCGGAAACCGCATAGCCGTAGTGGTAAGCGCCTACTGGGATCCCGGCGGCTTTGGCTCCCTTGTAATTGTTTTCAAACTGATTGTCCACCTGAGAAGGATCCGGAGAACCGAACGAGGAACGGAGAATGGCGTAATGGATTCCAGCTCCTTTCACTTGGGTCCAATCGATTTTCCCCTGCCAGGTAGATACGTCAATGCCCTTGGTCATAATAAAATCTCACCGCCTGGATAAAAGTATTGATTTTTTAAGACTGTATTTACGATAATATACCCACCGCGAACATAAAACTGAGATTTTTTATTGATAATCGTTTGTGTGCTCATAAAGTTCCTCCTTCTCATTCATTAGTATTGTATTTTAAGGTGAAGGGACGGCAAATGATAAATAATGATTTTACGCGGGCATAAAAGAAGGGCCCAAGGTATCCGGATCACGAGAGGCGTGTTTAAAAATTTTAAAATGGTATCTCTAGATAAAAAAACGCCGGCGAACACAATAAATTTTGCGTTCACCGGCGTTCAAGACGCTCAATAACAATTTTATTTCGATTATCCATTCGGAAAGTAATTCGGCATCGAGGGCATTTGATTTCCGCGACGCCATCAATTTTTCCCAACAGCTTATTGCAGTTAGGACAGCGGAATTCTATCATCATTACCTCCTGCGCATACATTGTTCGATCGTTATTAAAATACAGAAAAATCGAACTATAGTTCTATTATAACGTAAAAAAAGCGAATTGTCAAGGAAAATACAGAAAGGCGGTAACAGAGGGCAGCTATTATGGAAGGCGAATGCCCTGCTTGATTATATAAAAGCAAAATCAGAAAAAAAGAACCTGTCCGCACTTTTGCGCATATGATACAATGATCAAACTTTGAAAGGAGTTTTGTAAATGGATGACTTTATGAAATTAGCGTCCATGGAATACGGAATATCGCCATTGCCCGAAAATCCTGTACCTGCAATGGCTTATGTACCCTATCAGCAATTAGAAGCTGTATATGGTGTAGAACAAGGTCTTATGGCCGGAACGATTTTTCCTGTGTTGGATAAACCGTTTTACGGCTGCGGAGGGAACAAGAGATGAATGAACGAGAAAAGCTTTTGAAACGTATTGCCGCTGAGGATTTTGCGGTCATTGAGCTTCATATGTTTATGGATTCCCATCCCAATAATAAAGAAGCCGCGATGAAGCTAAAGGAGCACGATATGAAAAGTCAAATGCTCCGGAAAGAATTTGAGGAAACCTATGGCCCTTTAATGGCAAATCAGATTCAAGCCAACCGATGGGCTTGGATTTCTGACCCATGGCCATGGGATGTAGACTGTGAGAAAGGGGATTTATAACGTATGTGGGTTTACGAAAAGCGACTTGAATATCCGATTAAGATTACCCGGCCAAATCCAGCTTTAGCAAAGCTGATCATCAGTCAATATGGCGGGCCTGACGGCGAATTAGGAGCTTCTTTAAGATATTTGAGCCAACGATATTCTATGCCTTATCCGGAATTAAAAGCGATTCTGACCGATATAGGTACGGAAGAAGCAGAAATGTTCCATTTAGTCAAATTTGGGGACAAGCATGATACTGTTGGTATTAAAGTACATAGCTTCTCGACCTTTGACAAAATCAAAAAATACGATAAATCAGACAATGATAAAAATGCCGAAAAGGCTTATTCTATTGGATTTGGAAGGACAGAAAGAACAATAAATTTATATGCTGTAGCCTCAACAAAATTTGAAATTACGTGCTGATAAATGTCAGACCCGTTCGCCTTTATTATGGACAAGTGGGGCATTTTTCTTATAGTAAATCACCCTTTTGATTATGCTTTAAATAAGTGTTTAACTATTGGTAACTTTAAAATGATTTTTACCATTTGAATATACTATAACGAATACAAATTCTTAATTAAAAACATAGAGGTGATTGCATGGTATTGTATTTAAAAGGTGATTTATTATCCCGTCCGGCACAAGTTCAGGTCAATACTGTAACAAAGAACTAAAGCGAAATCGTACATTTGCGGAAAAGGAAAAAGAAATATATACTGGAGATGAAAGGAGGCGCGGCATATGAAACAGGAAAAACGATATTTGTATTTGACCCCGAATGAATTTAAGATCGTCATATATAGCTTAAACTGGCTGCGTAATGCCAAAATCCAGAGAGGGGAATATACCGACTGGGTAGATGAACTGCTCGTAAAGGCAATGAAAGCCCCTGTTAAAAAAGTAAAGATACATAATTAAGGGAAAGCCGTTTGCTCTAAAAAAGAGCAGACGGCTTTTTTTATCCCTCAAAAATAAAGCGCACTGTTACATAGCCGTTCATTTTTATGGGCGGCTAAATTTATTGGAAAGGAGGCACGGCTTGTTTGAAAACAAAAGTAATCGCAGTAGCCAATCAAAAAGGCGGCGTAGGGAAAAGTACCAGCGTATATAACCTAGGCGCGGGATTGGCTATGAAGAAGAAACGTGTTTTGCTGGTAGATGTTGACCCGCAGGGCGATCTAACCAAAATGCTGGGACAGCGAAGCCCGCACGACCTGCCGGTTACGCTCAGTAATGCGTTGAGTGATGTGGTAGCCAATACAGTAAAAGAGGAACACCGGGAAATAATGCGCCATTGTGAGGGCTTTGATTTTGTCCCTGCAAATCGTTCCCTTTCGGCTGTGGAGGTCAGCCTTGTGAACATTCCAAACCGGGAAACGGTACTGAGACGGTATATAGACAGCGTAAAAGAACCATACGACTATGTGCTGCTAGACTGTAACCCTTCTCTTGGTATGCTGGTTTTAAACGCCTTGTCCGCCTCAGACTATGTATTAGTCCCCGTACAGGCCGAGTATCTGGCGGCAGAAGATATGGCAGAGCTAGTCGGCACAGTACAGCAGGTCAAAAAAGCAATCAACCCTAAATTAAAAATTGGCGGTGTGTTTTTAACAATGACGAATGAAACAAAATTCCGAAAGGAAGTTACTGCGGCGGTAAAAGAGAATTTTGGAAAGCATTTGCCTGTCATGCAGACAGTGATTCCGGCTACGGTGCGTCTGGCGGAGATCAGTACGGCGAATAAGAGCATTTTTTATCATGAACCGAAAGGAAAAGCGGCGAAAGCTTACCGGAATCTAACAGAGGAGGTGATGGAGATTGGCGAAAAACAGCGTAGCCGGTCTGTTGACCTCAGTAGATGAACTGTTTACCACACAGGAAATTCGTGAAGAAGCAAAATTGGAACGGGTAATCGACCTGCCGCCAGATGAAATCAGCGATTTTCCAGATCACCCGTTTAAGGTGAGAATGGACGAGGAAATGCTGCAAATGATAGAAAGCGTGAAGCAGCACGGCGTTTTAGTCCCTGCTTTGGTCCGGCCTAAGCCGGAGGGTGGTTTTCAAATGATTGCAGGACATAGGCGAAAGCACGCCGCAAAATTGACCGAACTTTCTAAAATCCCCTGTATCGTCCGTGATCTCACCGATGAAGAAGCAACGATTGTGATGGTAGACAGTAACTTGCAGCGAGAAAAGATTTTGCCTTCTGAACGCGCTTTTGCATACAAGATGAGGCTGGAAGCTATGAAACGACAAGGGCAGAGAAATGATTTAACTTGTGCAACACCGTTGCACAAGTCAGGGAAGAAAAGTCGTGAAATTCTTGCTGAACAAGTTGGCGAAAGCTATGAACAAGTTCGCAAATTTATCCGTCTAACAAGTCTTATTCCTGAGCTATTGGAATTAGTGGATAATTCTGTACTAAAGGAAAAGGATAAACTGCAAATAGCACTCCGCCCGGCTGTAGAATTATCTTACTTAAAAAAGGAAGAACAGGAGGATTTGTTTCAGGCTATTCAGGATATGGACTGTACCCCGTCCCATGTACAGGCAATCAAAATGCGGCAGTTTTCCCAGCAGGGAAGATTAGACAGCAATGTGATCTTTTCTATCTTAGAGGAAGAAAAACCAAACCAAAAAGAGCAGTTTAAAATCCCGAAAGAGCGCATCAGCAAATATTTTGCACCGGGGACGCCCGTGCAGAAAATTGAAGATACCATTGTTAAGGCACTGGAATTGTACCGCAAACGTCAGCGCAGTATGGAACGATAACCGTGTTACTAACAAGGGAGCATTGCGCTCTTTTTTAGAAAAGGAGTTTTTTTGCTTCTCCCCCTCTCCGCACCTCACCCCCTCTGCCAGCTAAACAAACCAGCTAAAAAAGAAGATAGATTCGTACATTTGCAGAAAGATGTTGTTTAAGAATATAATGGGGGTAAGTGAAAGGGGGAATAGCTGTGAAAAAAAGACTGATTGCTGTCATAACTTTTGCACTGGTATTGTTATCAAGCTGCGGCGGCCAAAGCGGCCTCAATGACGATACGACGAGCGTAGGACGGTATGAAAACAGCGGAATAGAAAATCGGGAGGAATCAGAAACGGAGAGCAGCGCCCGATCTTCTTTTTTAGAGAGTGAATCGGAACTGTCAGAAAAAACTCTTGATTCAGAGCAAACGGAAAGCACTACAGAAAGCAAAACGGAGCAGAGAAAACAGACAGATGCTGCCAGCAAATCGTCACAGGAAAATAAACAGCAGGCACAAACAGGGCAGAAACAATCTGCCGGTAAAACGCCCCAAACGCAGAAAGAGCAAGCCGCGTCCAGTAAAGAGCCGCAAACGCAAAAGCCAGAAGCAGCACCGGAGAAACCCTCAGCTTCTTCCAAACCAAGTACAGTATCAAAAGCAGAAAGCAATCCATCATCTACTCCGCAAGCTCCGGCTTTTCATGTTTCCGAATATATACAGCTTGCAAAGAACTATGGCCAGAATGTAGGACTTGCATTGGACAGCACAGCTACAGATTGTTGGGACGATCCCATTACAGCGAACGCGAATTGCCGGTATTTAAAACGGGATATACAAGACCGGCTTGACTGGTATAAGGCAAGTGGCTTTACTGCCTTTTGGGTATGGTCGGAACAGGTAGGAAGTGGAGAATACCTGATCTATATTGGCTACGCATAAATCTCATAATACAAACATTAGGCACACCGAAAAAGGGTGTGTCTTTTTTTATACTCAAAAATAAGGAGGTAACACGATATGAAGCTATTGAAAAAGCCCCTTTCCATATTCCTTGCAATGATGATTTGTATGCTGGGAATAGGCACAAATTTTACGAATATCGTATCAGCCGCAGCCGAGGAAATGACAGCATATATGATTGATATTCCTCGAAGTATCGACCCGCAGAAAACAGGCTGGGGACACCCAGCATTGAAATGTTTGGGAGGTTGGTCTATTGATGAAGGGAACTACTATACAGTCCATGCTCAGGACAGCTTTGAAGGCAGATTGATTTACTGTATTGAATTAGGGGTCGGTATGTACACTGGAGATCAGTTTAAACGGCGGGGTGAAGATTACTGGGATAACTACCCCTCAGACAGAAATCCAACGATTTCCCCTACAGTTATCAAAGCATACATTGGGCGAATTTTGCAGTATGGACAGCAAGGGAATGCAAATGTAAGCTGGAACAGTACGATACCGGCTCATGCCAAGGAACTTGCCGGATATATTGCAACCCAGCTTCTTATATGGGAAACAATCGTAGGAGAGCGTGACAGCCAGTTTAATCATGTCAATGCAAATGCGCAAGGAAAAAACAACGTTAAGGAATATATTCTCCCGAATAACCCGATACGAAGTGAAATTTTCAGCGCGTATTCTAAAATTGAAAGTCAAGTAAAGAAACATACTATGCTGCCTAGCTTTTTTGCACGAAGTTCTGGTAGTGCCGGTACTTATGAATTAAAATGGGACGGGAAAAAATATTCTGTTACATTAACTGATAAAAATAATGTCCTGTCTGATTATACATTTTCCAGCAGCACCGCAGGGTTAAAGTTTTCTGTAAATGGGAATAAGCTGAACATTACTTCTGAAAAGGCTGTAAAAGGGCCAATTTCCATTAGGGCTGATAAAATCAACAGTAAACGAAGCGGTATAGTTGTTTGGACTGATGGAGATGGGAACAGCCAAGATACTGTGACATATGGGGTAAGTGTGTCTGATCCAATTTCCGGGTATATGAATCTGGAAATCAAAACCGGAAATATGAAGTTAATCAAAATTGCAGAAGATGATAAAGTAGAAGGTATATCCTTTAACATTACCGGAGAAGGGTATGCCGCTACCAAAACTACTGATTCCAAAGGGGAGATCAACATTTCGGATTTAAACCCCGGAATCTATACGGTGACGGAACAGACGGAAAATAAATATGAGCCGCAGGCCACTCAACGAGTAACTATCGTTAGCGGACAAACTGTTGCCGTACATTTTAACAATACCCTGAAACGCGGCGATTTGAAAGTAACCAAGACAAGTGAGGACGGTCTGGTAGAGGGTGTAAAATTCCATCTAACCGGTACATCACTTTCTGGTTTGGCGGTGGACGAATATGCTGTATCTGATGATTCAGGCATAGCAAAATTTGAGGACGTATTGATCGGGACGAATTATACGCTCGAAGAAATAGATACAGGAATTCAATATGTAGTGCCGGAAACACAGAAAACAGCGATTGAATGGAACAAGGTAACAAATAAGAGCGTCCATAACGTCCTTAAAAAGTTCCGGGTTACTGTTACGAAGTCGGATTCTGAAGCTGGAACGGCACAAGGCGGGGCTTCCCTTGCCGGAGCCACCTATGGGATTTATAAAGGAAATACTCTAATTGACAGCTATACCACAGACGAAAAAGGACAGTTCACCACTTCCTATTATATTTGTGATGATGATTGGAGTATCCGTGAAATCAATCCCAGCGAGGGCTATCTTTTGGATTCTACTATTTATCATGTAGGAGCAGAGCCGGAGCTTTATACCATTGAACTGAATGATACCGCCCTTGATGTAAACGAACAGATTATCAAAGGCAATATCGCTATTATCAAGCACACAAATAATGGGGACACGCAAATTGAAACACCGGAGGAAGGCGCGGAATTTGAGGTGTTTCTAAAATCGGCAGGAAGCTATGAATCGGCAAAGGAAAGTGAGCGCGATTATCTTACCTGTGATGAGAATGGATTCTGCCAGTCGAAGGATCTGCCCTATGGCATTTATACCGTCCGCCAGACAAAAGGCTGGGAAGGCCGGGAGCTGATCGACGATTTTGATGTATATATTGCAAAGGACAGCCAGACTTACCGTTTCCTAATCAATAACGCTAATTTTGAAAGCCGCCTTAAAATCGTCAAGGCAGACGCAGAAACCGGAAAAACAATTCCTTATGCGGGGGCGGGGTTCCAGATTTATGACCCGGACGGAAATTTGATTACGCAGACATTCACTTACCCGGAGATTACAGAAATTGACACCTTTTATACCAATTCCGAGGGTTATTTAATTACCCCGGAACCGCTTGCATATGGCTTCGGTTATTCTTTGGTTGAGGTGCAGGCACCCTATGGCTATGTCCTGAACAGCGAGCCGCTGTATTTTGATGTAACACAGGAAAATTCCAGCGAGGAAAGCGGGATTACTGTGATCGAAGTCGTTAAGGAAAACACAGCCCAAAAAGGAATTATCAAAATCAGCAAAACCGGCGAGGTATTCGCTTCCGTAACAGAGAGCGAAGGGATTTATCAGCCGGTATATGAGGTTCAGGGACTTCCCGGAGCGGCCTTTGAAATTATTGCAGCAGAAGATGTCTATACTCTTGACGGTACGCTCCGCTATTCCGCAGGTGAAATTGTGGATACTATTACCACCGGGGCGGACGGAATCGCACAGAGCAAACCGTTGTATCTTGGAAAATTTAAAATTCGCGAGGCAGAGTTTCCGTCAGGTACGGTAGATACTGGTGCGGAACCGCAAATTGTGGAATTAACCTATGGCGGTCAGGAGGTAGAGATTACCGAAACTCATGCCGCATTGTATAATCAGCGTCAAAAGGTTCGGGTAACGCTTGATAAGGTGCTGGAGCAGGACAAGAAATTCCAGATCGGCATGAATGATGAGGTAACGGCGGTCACTTTTGGTTTATTTGCGGGAGAAGATATTACGGCAGCAGATGGAACAGAGATTCCTAAAGACGGGCTGATTGAAATTCTTTCCCTGAATGAAACCAGCAGTTCCGAGTGTAAAACCGATATTCCTTTCGGGCATTTCTACTTGAAAGAACTATCTGCGGACGACCATTATATTTTGAACGGTGAAACATTCCCGATTGTTTTTGAATATGAGGGGCCTTCTGTGCCGGTTGTAGAAATCAAAGCTAACAACGGCGAAGCAATCGAGAACAAACTCATTCGCGGAAAAATCGAAGGCAGGAAAACCGATGAGAATGGTACGGGACTTGAAGGCGCTGTAATCGGACTGTTCCGAGAAGATGAAACTGAATTTACTGCCGAAAATGCGTTGTTGACCGCCGAATCTGCGGAGGACGGCGCATTTTCTTTTGAGGGCGTACCTTATGGGAATTGGCTGTTAAAAGAGGTACGGAGCGTAACCGGGTTCGTCCTTTCAGATGAGATATTCCCTGTTTCGATTGATAAGGACGGGACAATAGTAGAAATCACCATTGAGAACCAACGTGTTTATGGAAATCTCCGTTTGACAAAGATAGACAAGGACTACCCCGGTACTAAATTGACCGGCGCGGAATTTGAAGTGTATCGTGATTCCAATGGCAATCAGAAGTTGGACGAAAGCGATGAAATTCTTGGAGAAATGGAAGAATCCAGCACCGGTATTTATGAAATGGCACATGTCGAGTACGGCGGTGTGTTTGTTAAAGAATCCAGAGCACCGGAAGGTTTTCAGCTTGATGAAAATGCTTACTATATTGAAATTACAGAAAACGAAAAGATTTATGATGTGGAAAACGAGGCAGGAAAAGGCTTTGTCAATGCGGCACAGACTGGTTCCCTGCGGATTGAAAAAACGTCCAGCGATGGAAAATTAGAGGGCTTTACGTTCCGTATTACTGGTGCGAATGGATACGACAAGACCTTTATAACCGACGAACAGGGTGAAATCCATGTAGAACTGCGAGTGGGTGATTATACCGTTTCGGAAGTATCTAATGAGGCGAGCGCCAGATATGTGCTGCCTGCGGATAAGGTGGTAACAATCCATTCAGAAAAAACCACAGTAGCCAAAATGCACAATGAACTGCGGGATACGCCGAAAACTGGAGATGACAGCAAACCGTGGCTTTGGATCACTCTGATGGGTGTTTCTTCCATAAGCTTGATTGCAATAGGAATCGCTGCCTTGAAAAAGAAATCAAAGAAAGAGGAAGATGAATCATGGAATTAAAAACTATCGTTGCTATCGGCCTTGTTCTTTTTATTGTGGCGGGGCTTGTGTTCCTGTACATGAGAAATAGAAAGAATAAATAACTTTTCTAAGAAGGGAGCGGCAAAAACGCCGCCCCCTTTTACATAACCCTCAATTATATATCAAGGAGTGTAATGAAAATGAAAAGAGAGAGGTTTGAACAAAGAATATTTCGGGTGTTCGCACAGGCAGGTTATTCTCCAGTGCGGATTCTCACGATCACACCGGAGGAAATGGTAGAAATCCCCGGTATTACAGTTCCAAATATCCGTGCGGTTTTATATGTGCAGAATAAGGTGCTGGCAGAGAAAAATACGATACGAGCGGGGAAATTGGTAGAGGGTCTTTTACGAGAAGTAAAAGAAGAAAGCGGGTGGGGAGATGATTAGACCACATATTTTGGACACACTGGCTCAAAAACAAGACTGCTATATTTCCGATCTGCGTTTGAATCCCGTAAATAATCAAGCGGCACTGGCTGATCTGCTCCTTTTAGATAATTCTGTCTGTCCACTGAACGAATGGCGGGAAACGGTTGATTATCTTATCGGAGAGGATATGTCTTTAGAGGACATAGAAATGATAAAAAATAATCTCTTAAGGAAATGGAGAAATTTGATATATGGAAAAACAAGCATTTGAATATATGAGTTATCATTTTATACCGGTTCGGCAATTCAACAAAAAAGAGGACTTTTTTACTGTTACTAGAAGGCTGAAATCAGATTTGGAATTAGGATTCTTTGATGATGATTATTATGGAAAAGGGAGCAGAAAAGCGGCATACGCCTATCAAGATTTTTATGCGGCTGCTACAGATAAGGAATGTGATATTTTTCAATGCTTGGAAAATGGTAAGCTGTATGTCCCTTGCACACATGAATTACAGCAGTATCAGGAAGCTCGGATAAATAAAAGGGGAGATAGAGATGAGCGGTAAAACAGGAAAACGTATGGCGGGTGACTATGAGATTTTTCAGGCAGTACATATAGGGGATAAAGAGATTGTGCTAGGTGAAAACCCACAAGATACGACCGGCGCAGAATATATGTGCGCCTTTTGCCAAAATAATGCACTGTTTGATTTATATTCTGATGTCATGTGCAGCAACGACTTTCCGGAGATAGCAGAATTGTTTGGCAGGCGGATCGCGGAACAAGCACATAGTATGCAGGCAGAACTGAACAAAATGAAAGCGGAGGGAATCAGCGACCATATTATCACACCGTCGGACTGTCTGCCGATTTCCCATAGTGACGATTTACACAATAAGGTAATTGTTATTAGGCCGGAGGTTCTGCATCGGGAATACCGCCGGGCCACTTGCCAGTTGAAGCTATGTAAAGGCGGTTTCGGCGCATATCCTAATAGCCGAGGTTCTGCTTGTGTTTGTGCTGATTTATATACGGGCAAAGTGAACCGATATGAGCGCATGGATATTATGGGGACTATGGAGCCGGAAAAATTGCCGCAATGGGCAAAGGAACGGTTAGAAGCCTTGTCGCGGAGAAAAGCAGATTTGGAAAGGTAAAAATAATATTTGATATTGATTAGATTGAAGGAGCTGATGAATTGGAAATTCAAATGAATGAGGGATATATCATAATAGATTCAATTTACATTGGAGGTTCAGGATTTGTACTTGGTGTTAGTTCCTCTATACCGAATATGTATGTAACGTGGGAACATATCAATGGCAAATATTATAATGGACGTTATACAGGAAGCATGTTAAGTGCAAAAAGGGATTTACTCAGCCGAGCGACCAATGCGCTGGAAAGAATGGAACGAAAAAAACAACAGAAACAAGGCAATGAACCTGAGTTTACCCCGTGGGGAGAGATCAGTGAGTGCTGCGAATTATCTCCCGGTATATTCTCTGTAAGTACGCCGAGCCATGGGGGAATTATGGCAGAGGCCAGTATAGCAAAAAAAATATTTTCTAAGGAGGCGGCAGCCTGTGGATTTCAAGAGAATGGATATATTTGCTTTGAGGAAGATTGTGCGGCAACGGTTGCAATTAGGGAGTTAATGGATCGGGGAATTTATCAAGCGCCGGTCAATGAATACTATAACGCTGGAGAATATAGCAGTATGATTGATGACAGTATTAGACGATATTATCCCGATTACTGGCGGAAACGAGAAAAGCGGCTTTCCAAAGGAAGTAACGTTATACCAACCAAAAAGAAAAACAATAAGGAGCGCGAGCGATAAATGAAATTAGATATAAGACCCATGAAGCCGGAGGAGAGGCTGTATATATATATCAACAGAGCAGCCAGATCGAAGGACAGACCGGAAGTATCGGGCGCTTGCGCGGTGACTTTGGAAAAAGCGGCACGGAGTTTTATACCACATGGGAGGATTATATCAAGAAATTCCGTTCCGATGATTTTGACGATGAATTTGATAAGGTCATCAACGCCCTGCGTTTTGAAGATGTGGGCGGCGGTCTGTTTGGAAGCCGCAATTTCATGCGGCTTTTCTGCAAGGAAAACCCGGATAGCGCCTTTCAGGGAAACTACTGCGAGGAATACGGATTCCGTATCGACAAAGGGCGGCACAGCTTCCTGATACGCTGTAACCCGATGGCAGATGATTACAATTTCTATGTGTTTTGCTACGTCAAAGAGTATTTGGATTTCCACATGGAAAAAGCCCGGAATGGAATTCGCTTTATTAACTCAGACTACAAAGAATTATTTCGGATTCAAGACGGAGAGAAAATCAAAATCACCCGCCCGGACGGAGAAAGCCAGATTCAAACATGTCGGTATATTGACGAGTGCCATGTGGAAATCGGCAATAGTTGGAGCAGTCTTTACCACATCTGCCAGTTTGCCGAAAGGATGGAGATGAGCGGGAATCAGGTAATCCCCATGCGCTCGTCTTTGCCGGAATGGTGTTACAGCACGCTTCCGTCTACCGGAGAACGGATTATTATTCAAAAGGGTGAAATGGGCTATATTCCTTCCGAAATGGAAATTGTCGGGAAAAATGCCCGGAAAGCGGCGGATTTTGCAAATAATACCATCGGCGTTACCAAGGCGCAGGAGGCCGCTATGCTGGCTGGTTCCGTATTTGGCTGGCAGACGCCCGCCGCCGACCCGAAAAACTATGATGAGAACGGAAAGCTTATCAAACCGGCAAAAAAGAAAAATAGGGAGTATGAAAGGTGAGTAGTTATGAAATACCATGTGACCATTACAGAGATAAACTATGGCGGAGTCGATGTAGAAGCCCGAAATGAAACAGAAGCACAGGAAAAAGCGCGGCAGGAATACTATAACGGCAATGTTTTCTGGAAGGACAGCGAGATTTCCGATCTTAATGCTGAAGCCGCCCGCCGACAGCAGAAAGACCGGGGTGAAGCGCGATGAAAGAGGACAGGCACGTTATTTGGAGTAATTACAATTTAGACTATAAGGACTGGAAAGACGATCTGGAAGCTGAATACCCGGATTTGTCTGAAGAAGAACGGTTTGAATTGATGTATGAAATCAATGATAGATACCTAGATGATGAACGGCTTAATTTAGACCTTCAACTTTCCACCCCTATTTTGGTTATTGGGGATTTAGGGCTTTGGAATGGGCGGGTAATAGGCTATCAAGAGATTGAAAGCGGCAATATTCGGGACTGCCTATGCTCGGATACAGATTATTCTACATGGTATGTAGACCGGCTGGGCGATTTTCGGTGCGACGCGATCCATCATGACGGGGTAAACTGCTATTTATACCGTGCGTACAAAGAGAATGTACGAGAATCACAGATTGACCTGCTAAAAGAGAAAATATACCGGGGGAAAGTGACCCGTGCAGATATAACGAGAATAACCCGCAGGCTTGGCGATGAGATCGCTCAGGTCTACGGGTTTCCTATTCCCCGCCAACAAACTACCGTGAAAGTAAGATAGGAGGGAGGCAAATGGCAACAGAATATAAAACGCTTACCGAGATATACCGGGACGCACAGCATAAATTGGCAGATATAGAGGAATGGTGCAAATTTTTAACTGCCGCCTGCCGTAATTACCGGCTTCCTTTTGATGAACAGCTTCTCATTTTTGCCCAGCGCCCGGACGCTGCCGCCGTTCTTCCAATTAACGGAAAATATGGCTGGAATCAGCGGTTTGGACGATGGGTGAACAGTGGCGCGAAAGGAATTGCTGTATTTGACCGGTCCTATGCAAAAGGGACACGTTTAAAATATTATTTTGATATTTCTGATACGCATGAAACAAACATCTCCAGACCGGTTCCGCTTTGGACTATGCGTTCGGAATATGAATTGGAAGTAATTGAAACTCTGGGAAACAGCTTTGGGGATTTAGACAAACGATCTAATTTTACGCAGGCGTTATTTTCGGCAGCGAAAAATGCGGCTGAGGATAATATCCCGGATTATACCTCTGAATTGCTCGGCTTAACAAAGGACAGCTTTTTAGAGGAACTCGATGAACTTAATATTGCGCTGATTTATAAAAATTTAGTGCAAAACAGTATCGGATATATGCTGTTAGTTCGGTGCGGTATGAATCCAGAACCGTATTTTGACAACGATGATTTTCGGGATATTCTGAATTTTAATACCCCGGAAACAATCAACGCTTTAGGAACTGCAACCAGCAGTATTGCTCAAATGTGTTTGTCGGAAATTGCCCGGACTGTATTGAGTTTGGAAAGACAGGCTAAAAAAGAAAATCGCACATTTGCAGATACATTAAAAACACTGTATGCTGGAGGTGTGAAAGGAAAAGAACCGGAAAGGAGCGTTGACAATGAACGGAATCACATACAGCAGACAGGGCGAGTTCAACCTACCGAATCTGCTTCCGCCGCAGGAAACGGAGGGACAGATCGGAAAATACGCATTGCTGAGGCTGGAATTTCTCAAGGAACACAGGAAAATCACTTACACGAATCTGCTAACCACGGGAACACTGAATACCCATTTAGCGGAGATCGAACGGACGGCGGCGAACCGATTGAAATTGATGATGAAACAAATGAGCGAATCAGAAGGAATAACAGAGGAATTGAAAGCGAACGCCCCCGTGAAGTGGGCAGGACTGATGAACAATCTCCGTCACTCAGCGGAGGAGATTATTCTGAGCGAACTGATTTACAGCTAAACAAAGAAGCAGAGAAAAAAGCAGGCGGCGGCGAGCTGCCTGCTTTTTTAGATGAAAAACTGATTATGGCTGTAATCGCAAATAAAGATGATGATTTAAAATATAAGAAACATCAAATAGTGTTGTTCTTTTCTGCTCATTCAAAACCGGAAGAACGAGCAGGATATATAAAATCTGCGTATCAGGATAGATATGCTGAGATAATAGCGGACGGAGTAAGGGTAGGCTATAAGCCGCAGGATAACGGGCTGTTGATATGGAAAGGCAGCTATCTTTCACGGACACATGAATCAGTATTTTCTTGGGATATTGTTGCAGAATGGACTGGAAATCTGATAGAAAAAAAGGAATATCTGATTGAAACAGATGTAGGAAAACTAAAAAATCAAGCTGTACAGCAGATGTCGCTGTTTGATTTTGTTGCAGAAAACAATAAATCTTTGGAAGCAAACGACGGAGAACAACATTTTAGTTTTCAACTTCCTCAGCAGATTATAGATGAAGCCCTTTGCCTTGGATCAAATGAAATACAGAGCCGGTTGACGATTTGTGCATATTTTATGAAAGATAAGCCATTGACGGATAATGCTTACTTTTTAAAAAAACATTATGGAGAAAACGGTGCGGGATTTTATTTCAATGACCGTAAAATGTCAATTTGGTATAACGAGGACGGGATTCGTATTGCTTACGGAAGTTCTGCCCGTCAAGCGGGTACGCTTATTACTTGGGAACAAGCGGCAAAGCGAATCCGGGAATTACTGGACATGGGACGGTATATGCCGCAGAGCGAACTGGAGCAGGCTGAGGATTTTGAACGAAAAAATATAGCAGAACAACTTTTGTTTTTATATCGGGATATTGACAGCGATAAGACAGGACAATTTTTTCCTACCCTCTGTACTGTTTATGAAACCAGAACCGACTTTCCGGATATGAGCGAAAAGATCAAATTATTACTGGAACAGACAGAACAGGTAAAGAATTTAACTGGGGAGTGTATGGAGTTTTTGTCCGCTTATGAAAAAGACAGAAATATTATGCGGTTTCATTACCATCAGCCGAAAAAAATACTTCATAAGCTTCAGGATTTACAGCGTGAGCCGCTTAGATTCACTGCGGAAGAGAATTTCCCGCAAAGGCGTTTCTTTATCTCAGATGATGAGATAGATAATCTTTTGCGTGGCAGTAAAAACAATAGTGATTATAGACTGGCAGTTTACTCTTTTTATCGGAACCACAATGACCGTAAGGAACGAGAGAAATTTTTGAAAAACCTTCACGGGGAATATTCGAGATTTAGCGGCGGTAATGATGATGTGATGTATCAGAATAAGGGAGTATATTTCAGTCATGGAAGGATTATGGCTCCTTATGCTAAGGCAGAATTAAAATGGCATGAAGTGGAAAAACGTATCGACTTTTTGATTTCGCATAATCAATTTTTATCTGATCATGACCGCGCTGCTATGCCGCAATACGAAAAACAACAGATTGCGAGAAATATTCGGACATTCTTTGAGAATGTCCCGCAGGGACAACCTCGCCCCTATCCTTATGAAACAGAGTTTTGGGGAGCGGTCAAGCTGATAGAGGAACAGCTTGACGATCCTGCACATGTAGAAGAAATTTATCGAATGATGGTTCCGGTATGGAAAGCTACTGCACAGGACAATCGTCTGTATTCCATGCGGCAAAGGATATTTGAGAATATTTCTGCGTTCCGTCAGGGAACATTTACCCTTTTTGCGGAGAAAAAGGAACATGCCGGTTCCGTAGCTATACCGGAATACCGCAGTAAAAAAGAAACTGAACCGGTAATATTAGTGGAATCAGACCATTTAGAAAATTTATCAGCAATTCCTGAGCAGCTTATTGAAGAAAGCGGCTTCCATGAACCACAGACAGCAGATGAAATAGAAGAACAGGAAGGATCACCAAAGGAAGAACAGGAAATTATACGGCTTGTACCGCCGAAACCATATCGTCAGCACATCACATTTAACACGATACACCCAGAAATTCCAAAGGAACAGCGATACGATTTTCAGATTACAAACGATGATCTAGGCACTGGCTCTAGGGGAGAAAAATTTGAAGCTAACGTAAAAGCCATTCACTGTCTGAAAAAAATTGAAGCAGAGGATCGTCTTGCAACACCGGAGGAGCAGGAAATTTTGTCACGGTATGTTGGCTGGGGTGGATTGTCTGATTGTTTTGATGAACGTCATAGTAAGTATCAGGAGTTAAAATCTTTTTTGAACGAGGAAGAATATGAAGCGGCGCGGGAAAGCAGTTTAACCGCTTTCTATACTCCCCCGGCTGTGATCCGGGGAATTTATCAGGCATTGGAACAAATGGGTTTTGCAGAGGGAAACATTTTGGAGCCATGCTGCGGAATAGGAAATTTTATGGGCATGCTGCCGGAAAGCATGAGGGAAAGCAAGTTTTACGGCGTTGAACTTGATTCTATCAGTGGAAGGATTGCAGGACAGCTTTATCAAAACAGCAGTATTTCGGTGAATGGGTTTGAAACTGTAGAAATGCCGGACAGCTTTTTTGACGTTGTGGTTGGAAATGTACCTTTTGGAGATTTTAAGGTACTGGACAAACAATATGATAAATTCAACTTTTTAATTCACGATTATTTTTTTGCAAAGACTATTGATAAGGTGCGTCCGGGTGGTGTTTTGGCTCTTATAACTTCTAATGGAATAGGAGGCGGAACATTTGATAAGCAGGACCGGAAAGTGCGGGAATATATTGCTCAACGCTGTGACCTGATCGGCGCAGTCCGTTTGCCGAATAATACTTTTTCCAGAAATGCCGGCGCAGATTTAACAACTGATATTCTATTCTTACAAAAGTTAGAACGCCAGCGCAGTATGGAGGTAGAAGCCCCGGAATGGGTCAATGTCGATGTAATTCATGAGAACGATTTTATAAACAGTGAAGGAAAAAGCCGCCATCAAAAGATAACGCTGAATCGGTATTACAAGGAACACCCAGAAATGGTTTTAGGAAATCTGGAAATCAAGTCCGGCCCATTTGGGCCGCAGCTTGTTTGTTCCCCTGTTCAGGAGGCCGATTTTTCAGAACAGTTAAAAGAAGCGGTCAGCCGTCTTAAAGCGGAGATCACACCCTATGAAATAGAAGATGTGGAAGAAATTGATGACTCTATTCCAGCAGTTCCAGATGTTAAAAACTTTAGCTATACCATTGCAGACGGTACGGTTTATTTCAGAAACAACTCCCGCATGTATCCATATAAAGGCTCGGTTACAGCAGAAAATCGAATCCGTGGCATGATCGCTCTGCGGGACTGTGTTTATAGCTTGATTTTTATGCAGACGGAAAATTACCCGGACGATGAAATAAAAAAGGAACAACAGAAACTTAGTAATCTTTATGATGAGTTTGTTAAAAAGTACGGGCTAATCAGCGGCAGAGGGAATGATATGGCTTTTTCCGAGGACTCTGGGTATTATCTTCTTTGTTCTTTGGAAGTCCTAGACAAAGAAGGAAATTTTAAACGAAAAGCAGATATTTTTTCAAAACGCACGATTCGCCCGCATATTCCTGTATCGCATGTAGACACTGCGAGCGAAGCCCTTGCGGTATCTATTTCTGAAAAAGCAAAAGTTGATATAGAATACATGTCAGAATTATCAGGCAAAACCCCGGAAGAACTGGAAACAGAACTTTCCGGGGTGATTTTTCGGGATATTGACTGTCCTGAAACAGCAGCCGAGATAGCCGCGCCTTTTTTAGATTTAAACCGTTATCCTTTAGTCACAAGCGATGAATATTTGTCTGGCAATGTCCGACAAAAGCTGCGAATGGCAAAAGCACTGTGGGAAGTATTACCAGCCGAAAAGAAGGCAAGAATAAAAACCAATACCGAGGCGCTGGAAACTGTACAGCCAAAAGATTTAGCTGCCGGGGATATTAGCGTGCGTATTAGTGTAAACTGGATACCGCTTGAAATCTATCAGCAGTTTATGTATGAATTGCTGGACACCTCAATTCAATCAAAAAGATATATCAAAATCCTGCGTTCTGAGCATAGCAGCCAATGGAATATTACAGGGAAAAGCACAGACCGGGGTAACGTCAAGGCTAACAAAACCTATGGAACAGACCGGCTTAATGCCTATCAGATTTTGGAGCAGACCCTAAATCAAAAAGATGTTCTGATTTTTGACTATATCGAAGATGAAAACGGAAACAGAAAGGCGGTGCTAAATAAGAGGGAAACAGCGATAGCGCAAGATAAGCAGGAATTGATAAAACAAAAGTTCAAGGATTGGATTTGGAAGGATATTGACCGGCGTAATATGCTGTGTAGGATATACAACGAGAGATATAATAGTATCAGGCCGCGTGAATATAACGGGGAGCATATCACATTTTCCGGTATGGCCCCGGATATTGCTTTGCGTCCCCACCAGATCAATGCGATAGCCCATATTATGTATGGCGGAAACACCCTGCTTGCCCATGAAGTAGGCGCGGGAAAAACCTTTGAAATGATTGCGGCTAGTATGGAGATGAAACGTCTGGGGTTGTGTACAAAATCAATGGTCGTTGTTCCAAACCACATAACTAAGCAATGGGCTTCTGAATGGCTCCGGCTTTATCCGGCTTCTAAGATTTTAGTGGCAACCAAAAAGGATTTTGAAACTAAGAACCGGAAAAAATTTTGCAGCCGTATCGCTACCGGAGATTATGACGCGGTAATTATTGGCCACAGCCAGTTTGAAAAAATACCAATGTCGATAGAAAGACAGACTGCTTTTCTGCGTTCCCAGCTTTTTGAAATCACTCAGGGAATTGAGAACGCTAAGGCAGCTAAAGCAGAACGATATACCGTTAAACAAATGGAAAAGACCAAAAAAAAACTGCGTGCAAAGCTGAAAAAGCTGAATGATACCAGCAGAAAGGATAATATTGTTACCTTTGAACAGCTAGGGGTAGACCGTCTTTTTGTCGATGAAAGCCATTATTATAAAAATTTGTTTTTTGTTACTAAAATGCGGAATGTCAGGGGAATTGCCCAGTCAGAAGCGCAGAAGTGCTCAGATCTTTTTATGAAGATCAGGTATCTTGACGAGATCACAAATAACCATGGGACTATTTTTGCAACAGGTACACCGATCTCTAATTCAATGGTAGAGCTGTATTCGCTGCAAAAGTATTTGCAGTATGAAGGTTTAAAAGAATTAAGACTGATTCATTTTGACGATTGGGCGGCAAATTCCGGAGAAACAGTCATAGCAATGGAGTTAAATACCACTGGAACCGGACTGCAAATGAGAACGAGATTTGCAAGGTTTTATAACCTTCCTGAACTAATGTCTGTATTTAAACTGGTTGCGGACATACAGACTGCGGATATGCTGAATCTTCCTGTCCCCAAAGCCAATTTTCATGTTTCAGTTTTGAAGCCTTCTGAGCTTCAGAAAGAAATGGTGAAAGGATTAGCGGAACGGGCTGAAGAAATTCACAAAGGAGGCATAGACCCAAGAATAGATAACATGCTGAAAATTACCAATGACGGAAGAAAACTGGCGTTGGATATGCGGCTTGTCAATCCTTTAGCCCCTGATGATCCAAATGGGAAGATAGCCGTTTGTGCTCAAAAAGTATTCCATATCTGGAAGGAAACAGAAAAGCAGCGAAGCACACAGCTTGTTTTTTGCGACCTGTCTACTCCGAAGAATGATGGAATGTTTAACGTATATGATGATCTAAAGCAAAAATTGGTCACACTAGGAATCCCGGAAGAAGAAATCGCTTTTATTCATGATGCTAACTCTGATGTTCAAAGAGAAAAGCTGTTTGCAAAGGTACGTTTAGGAAAGGTACGGGTCCTTATGGGAAGCACTCAGAAAATGGGTGCGGGAACCAATATGCAGGATAAGCTGATTGCTAATCATGATTTGGACTGCCCGTGGCGTCCTTCCGATCTGCAACAGCGATTGGGACGTTTGGTTCGTCAAGGAAATGAAAATCCAGAGGTTGAGGTTTACCGTTATGTCACAGAAGGGACTTTCGACGCTTACCTTTATCAGCTTATAGAAAATAAACAGAAATTCGTAGCTCAGATCATGACCAGTAAAACGCCTGTCCGCGTTGCGGAGGATATTGATGATTCAGTCCTTAATTATGCTGAAATTAAGGCTCTTGCTACTGGAAATCCTTTGATTATTGAGAAAAGCAATTTGGATATGGAAATTAGCAGGCTGAAATTATTGAAAGCCAGCTATATGAATCAACAATATGAATTAGAAGAATTGGTAGTAAACAGTTACCCGAAACAAATTACTGCTTTAACAGAATATATCAAAGGATATGAGAGGGATATGCAGCTAGCAGCAGAAAATCCGAAGCCAGAAAACGGATTTGCAGGAATGGAAATTATGGGAGAATATTATACAGAGAAGGAAAAGGCGGGAAAGGCAATTATACAAGCCTGTGCTCAAATGACAGAAACAAACGAGATTACATTAGGGACATACCGGGGCTTTTCCCTCACCTTGTTTTATTACGGTATCATGAACCAATATAAAATTAAGATAAAAGGAGCTATGTCATATACAGTACCGTTAGGAGAGGATATTTTCGGAAATATTACCCGGTTAGATCATGCGATTGCCAACATATCTGGTACATTAGAGGCAGATAAAGCAGAGCTGGAGGAGATAAAGGTACAGCTAAAAAATGCTCAGGAAGAAATGGCGATACCATTCCCGAAAGAAAAGGAACTGGAAGAAAAAACAAAGCGATTGAATGAAATAATTGTTAAGTTAAGACTTGATGAAAAGGACAAGGCGCTGATTGATGATGTCCCAGATGAAGCAGAAGAACCGGAGAAAAGAAATGTGATGAGTATGGCAAGATAAAAAGGAGGCAATACCGGAATGACAAATGAAGAATTAAATGCGAAGCTGTATGAAAAAATGTTTGCCGAACAAGAGAAGTATAGGGAAAAGCTGCTTACAATGCAGCCGGAAGAAATTTTGGAACATGCTTATGAATACGCTGTGAGAGAGGACATTTTAGCATCATTGGAAAACAACGAATTGGAAGATTCTCAGGCGAGAGCGTTGTTAAAATATGCCCGTCCGCTTTCTCTTGTTTATAAGGAGTACGACAACCGGGTTAATGAATACATGGAAGATATTTGGAATACGGTTGAAAGCGTAGCGAATCAGAAAATACAAGCCCAAAAGGACAGAAAACAACCGGAACGGTAGAAGAAGCCTACCATTGTTTTTTTCTTCCTTTTATCGTATAATGTGAAAGAAGAAAATAAAGGAGAATCCTATATGGAAGTTACAGCAAGTATGATCCGGTCAATGACACATCGTAGCGGTGACGCGGAGGTTGAATCAGGACAGCTTAAAGGGGCGATTGAATACAAAGCAGAGCACGGAAGGGCAATCTCTTTTCTGGCTGTTACCATGACAGAAGAATTTAATCGAGATTCGGAATTACCCGGAGAAATTGAGAGCATTAAGTTCATGCAAGGGGAAGATGATTCGTGGACGGTTATCTTCGCAGCCAAGAATGAAAAAGTACCTTCTATAGCAAGTATTTCCAATGACGAAATGAATAGATTGCTGGAACAAAATCGAATTGTGCTGTACGGAGGTTAAAAATATCCTGATAAAATAAAGAAAAGCCGGTTGGTAAATACCAACCGGCTTTTTACATAGGAAAGCAAATACCATTACATATTCAGCTATTTAAAAAGGCTAATCTACGGATATGTATTGGGGTGCTATTTATGTCGTTTTATAGCCGTGAAACAGTGGCAGACGTGAAAAAGATAGATTTGTTGACCTACCTGCAAAACTATGAACCGGAGGAACTTGTGCATGTATCGGGAAATGTGTACTGTACAAAAGCCCATGACAGCCTGCGGATTTCTAATGGGAAGTGGTGCTGGTTTTCACAGGGGATCGGAGGAAAATCCGCTTTGGATTATCTGATTAAAGTAAACGGATATACATTTCTGCAAGCAATGGAAATCCTGATAGATCATGTGAAAACACAAAAGCCGGTCTTGGTAAGCTATTCAAAGCAAGAGCCAAAACCATTTTGCCTGCCAAAAGCCTACCGGTATGCTACCTATGCAGTTTCTTATTTAGGGTGCCGGGGGATTTCCTCGGAGATCGTTGATTTTTGTTTCCATACCGGACGGATATATGAAAGCTATCCACATCATAACGTCGTATTTGTCGGCTTTGATAAGAATGGAAAAGAACGCTTTGCCTGCCAGAGAGGAATTGCAACTGATTTTAAAGGCGATGTTGCAGGAAGCAATAAGAAGTATTCCTTTGCATTTCCTGTTAATCCTGAAAGTAAAAGAGTACATCTTTTTGAATCCGCGATAGATTTAATGTCTTATGCAACACTTCTTCAAATGGAGGGAATGAATTGGCGAAGGGCCAATTTGCTATCCCTTTCCGGGATATACCAGCCCAAAAAAGAGATTGCGGAAAGCAAGCTTCCGGCAGCTCTTACACAATACTTAGAGGACTATCCGCATATCAATTCAGTCATGCTACATCTGGATAATGATAAACCGGGCAGACTGGCAGCAAAGACAATTTGTACTGTTATGCCGGAAGGAATAACAGTAATCAACCGTCCGCCGCCGCATGGGAAAGACTATAACGATTACCTTTGTGCTCGGTTGAAAAAATCTATTCAAAAAAATCAGGAAAGGGCAGAGCGTTGATTTTCTGGCAACGAATATCTTCTACTGTTCCGGGAACGATATTGACAATAGTTCGGTCAACCGATATAATGATAGTGGAGGAATACAAAATGGAGATCAATGAATTACTTTCTCAAAAAGGAATGTCAAAGTACCGTTTGTCAAAAGAAAGCGGGGTAGCACAAACAACGATTATGGATATTTGCAGCGGCAAAGCACGGATTGAAAAATGTGCCGGAGATACTCTGTACCGGATCGCCAAGGCGTTAGAGGTATCAATGGAAAGTTTGATTGAAGAAAGAATGAAGGAAGATGAGCATATGGAACATAGGGCTTCTTTTGAAGTATTTAAAAGCAATGTTTGCCATGCTGTGAAAGATAAAGGCGATATTGATTTTTTGATTGATACGCTGGAAAGCGATGAGATTCGCCGCCTGTATAATAAACAGTGGTATCCTGAAGCTCTCTACCTTTTGGCGATGGTGGACTATCTTTCACGTGAAAATGGCGTGCCTTTATGTACAAAATATAGCGACATTCGTAATTGTAAATTAAAAAATGCTATTTATCCCGCAAGCCTTGTGCTTTCGGCGGCAGCGATGAGAAACCAACAATCGCTAGAGGAAAGCCGAAAAACAGCGATCCCGGAGTTTATGCGTCATAACATTGTAGAAAACGAGGTGCGAAATGTCATCTAAGATTTCATTTACTAAAGAAAATCTTGACCGTTGCCTGCGGGAACTTGGAAAAGAATTTCGCCGTTTGAACGGGACAGCCATGCCAGCAGAAATTACACTGATTGGAGGCGCGTCCGTTCTTGCTAATTATGGGTTCCGGGATATGACCTATGATGTGGACGCTATGATACGGGCGTCATCGGCAATGAAAGAAGCAATCAATCGAGTGGGTGATCGGTTAGGGCTTCCGGCGGGGTGGCTCAATTCCGATTTTACCCGGACGAAATCCTATACGCCCAAACTAGCTGAATATTCGGTGTATTATAAAACTTTTTCCAACGTTCTAACTGTACGGACTATTTCCGGCGAGTATTTGATTGCCATGAAATTGATGTCGAGCAGGCAATATAAAAATGATATTTCTGATATTGTAGGAATCCTGCGGGAACAGAAGGAACGGGGCAGCCCGTTTACCTTACAACAGATTGAAACGGCTGTTTGCAATCTATATGGCGGCTGGGATCATTTTCCCAAAACAGCGTTTCCGTTGATAAAGGAAATCATGGAAAGCGGGCGTTTGGAAGAATTATACCGATTATATCGGGAAGAAGAAAAAAACAGCAAAGAAACATTGATTGAATTTGAAAAGGACTATCCTGGTGTGGCAAAGGAGGATAACATAGGGGAGATTTTGAAAAACCTAAAAGCACGAAAGCAGAGAGATTTGGATAAATAGTGCTTTTCTATTGTAAAGAGCGTTCTAAAAAGAACGCTCTTTTTTATTGCTCAGAAAATTTATAAACTGGAGGAAAAAGACGATGGACATATTAAATACCGGAAAAAGAATCCGATATTTTCGGATTTTAAATGGTATGACGCAAAAGGCGCTCGGAATGGCGGCAGGCTTTCCCGAAAAGAGCGCCGATGTACGGATTGCACAATATGAAACCGGTACAAGGAAGCCGAAACATGATGTGATCGTTTCTTTAGCGAATGTATTTAATGTTTCACCTATGGTACTTGAGGTTCCAAGTATCAAGAACAGTACAGAATTGTGTTATCTATTGTTTGCACTGGAGGACGAATTTGGAGTTGTCCTGTATCCACAGCCGGGTAACTATATTGAAGAAATTTGTGAGCCGATAACTCTATGGCAGCATCAGAGGGAACTCTTAGAAGCCGGAGGAATCTGCTACGAAGAATACGATCACTGGCGTTATCACTACCGTTAATAATAGGCAGATTGATATATTTTTTTCGCTGGTAAAATATTCCCGGAACGGGAATGGAATGTATGTGTACCAGCAAGCATCGCCTTTGGGTGACCAAAGGCAGCTTGTTAGGGGAAATCCCCTAAAACCCCTGTGAATGAAAGTGAGATGATAAGAATGAGGAAACGAAACTGCCGTGTGCAGGTACGGCTGGATAACAAAGAATATCAGGCGTTTATGAAACGTGTCAAAAAGACCGGGTTATCTCAGGAAGTATATTTGCGCCATCTAATAAGCGGGCTTGTTCCGCAGGAAGCACCACCCCCTGAATATTTTGATTTTATGAAAGAGTTATACCGGGTGGGAAACAACCTTAACCAAGTCGCACAGAAAGCCCATGTGCTGAACGTGATCGACGTGCAAAGATATGATAAAGCGGTAAGACAATTCGAGAAACTGGTACAAGACATTACAAGGGCAGTGATTTTGCCGCGTTCTGCAAAGTGAAATCTTATGGCAACGACTTCTATCTGGAGCGTAAAAGGCTGGCTGGGAAAGCTGTTGATCTATGCAGAGAATCCAGAGAAAACATTAAATCCCAACTTCTATCCCCGAAAGGATTTATCAGAACAGGAAAGACAGGGACTTGATGACGTGATAGACTATGCGGTGCAGCAGGGAAAAACGACAAAGATAGATACTGATGATGAAAATGTTTCAGTCATACAACGTTTTGTTTCAGGCGTTAATTGCTCGGCTTCTACTGCCCGTGATGAGATGATAGCAGTAAAAAGACGTTTTGGAAAGGAAAACGGAGTAGTTGCTTATCATGGCTATCAATCCTTTGCGCCGGGAGAGGTCAATCCTCAGACAGCGCATGAAATTGGATTGAAGCTTGCCCAAAAGTTATGGGGCAACGGTTATCAGGTAATCGTCGCTACACATTTAGATCAGGAAAGCCATATCCATAATCATTTTGTTGTCAATACTGTTTCGTTCAAAGACGGGAAACGGTATCACCGCACAGAAAAAGACTATTACGATATGCAGAAGGAATCAGATCGGTTGTGCCGGGAATATGGGCTGTCTGTCATTGAAAATCCCCAGCGCGGCAAATCAAAGCATTATGGAGAGTGGAAAGCTGAACAGGATTCTCGCCCAACATGGCGCGGAATTATTAGAGCTGATATGGACAGCGCCATTCGACGTTCCAAAACGGAAAAACAATTTTTTCATTTTTTAAAGGAAATGGGATATGAAATCAAAATAGGTCGGGATATTTCTGTGCGCCCATTAGGAAAAGAGCGGTTTTTCCGCTTGGCCCGGAATCTTGGAGAGGAATATTCTATTGGAGAAATTCGGAGAAGGATTCTGTCCCAGCGTTTTTTAAAATTATCTGTTTCAAGCTATGTATCACACCCCCAAAAATATACACTGAGAGGCAGTTTTAAGAAGATAAGAAAAGTAACAGGCTTTCGGGCGTTATATTTTCACTACTGTTATTTATTAGGAATATTTCCAAAGAAACGACCGCTTAAAAAACGTTCAGTACCTATTCTTTTCCGCGAGGATTTAATTCGTGCAAAAGAACTTTCCGATGAAGCAAGATTGTTGGTCAAGCATAGGATTGATACGTCTGAACAGCTTTTGGATTTTCAAAGTAAAACGGAATCAGAAATTGATGAAATTACCAGCCAGCGAAAACAGCTATATAAAGTATTACGCAGCAAAAATACTGTACAAGATGGGGAAATAAAGATGGAGGTGAAAGAAAAAATTTCAGCTTTTAATGCAGAACTAAAAAAGTTAAGGTATCAGGTGAAATTATGCAAAGATATTATAGTGCGTTCTGAACAAATAAAGGAAAAATTTAAGACGATCCATGAGGACGCGGAAAACCAGAGAAAGGAGAGAGAAAAAGATGAACAATTCAGGGGACGCGGCTGAACAAATCGTGCGGTTTGGATTTGAAGGGGCAGAAGTTGCGTTGAAAATTACTGGTGCGGCAGCTAAAAATATTGCGGCTATGCTTTATGCAGTATTAAAGGATCAGAAACGGACGCGAGGAAAAGCGCGGCTGGACAGTATGATTAGAGAAGGAAAACAGACCGCTATCTATACAGTAAAAAAAGATGATTGTCCGAATTTTGCCAAGCAGGCTAAAAAGTATGGAATCAAATATTCCCCGATTCCCGTAAAAAAAGAAGATAAATCCGTAGATATTATGGTGTTTGAAGATGACGCAGTGCGTGCCAACCGTATTGTAGAAAAATTCAATATATCGGCGGTAAAGAGTGCTTCTATCACAAATGAGGTAGAAGAAATCAGGAAAAAGCAGCAGGCAGGAAAAGCACCGAATGAACAAACGGGGAAAGAGCAGTCTGCTCCAGAAAAGAGTGCAGAGGATCAACTATTAGACGAAATGCTGGGAAGCCCGATACAAAAGGAAAAAGGGCAGGCAGAAAAAGAGAATCTTTTTGGAGAAGCGGCGGGAAAAGCCCATCCGTCCGCGAATATCTCCGAGCCTACAAACAAGACGGGTTCTTTTGAGCCGGTAAAACCGTCTGTCCGTGAGGAATTGAGGGAAATTACAGTGGCTCAGAAGCAGAAAGAAGGAACATTGAAAGCGGAAGAAAAGTCCGTTTCACAGAACAAATCGCACCAACAAACTATTACACACAAGCAGCCAAAACCTAAGAAGAAACCAAAGACAAGAGGGAGGTAAATGATCATGAGTGACTTTGACGATGTTTTTGTATCAGTTGAAACGAAGGAGCCTGCACAGTCTAAAGAGGAACGGAGGACAACACCGAAAGAATGGTGGCAGATACGGGAACAAAAAGAACGGGAACAGGCGTATTCGTCGTTGGATCGGATTTTCGCTGATTTTTCAGAGGGAAAAGGAAATCTATGCGAATACCTAGATACCTATGGACGGATTGACCGTTATTCATTCAGAAATGTTCTGTTAATTCATAAAAAGTGTCCCCATGCGACATGGCCCGGAAATTATGGTTATTGGAAATCAAAGGGTGTTGACATATTAAGAACTGAAAGAAGAAACCCTATTATTATTTTAGAACCGGGCGGCACATATCAACGTCAGGACGGGTCGATTGGACAAAATTATTATGCAAAGGAAATTTTTGATGTTTCACAGACCACAGCCCGCGGGGAAACAAGAAACAGGCCGAATTTTGATGATCGTTCGCTGTTAAAAGCCCTTATCAGTAAATCACCGGTTCCCATAGAGGTAGCTGAAAATTTCCAAAAAGAAGGGAAAGGCGCAATATATAACCAAGAGCAAAAGAAAATTTTTGTAAGACAGGGCATGGAGGCACAGGACATTTTTCGATGTGTGTCTTTTGAACTGGCAAAAGCTGAATTGGAACGACTAGACGGAGAATATACCCCGGAAGATGTACACAAGGCTTATTGTATCTCATATTTGCTGTGCAGAAAATACGGGATTGATACTCAAGGTTATGATAAGGACAGTCTAAATCAAACTTTTGCAGGAAAAGATTCAAAAGAAATTGGTGCGGAGTTAAATAGCTTAGAAAATGCTATAGGGGCGATCAATCATCGAATGTCAAGGACATTAAGAGAAAGCTTTAAAGGAGCTGTATCAAAAGATTATGAGCGTTAGGAGGAGAAAGCTGTGAAAAGAGAAGAAAAGGTTACTCTTACACTTGATAGGTATGAGCATAGCATTATGATTCAGGCATTGCATGAATTGAGAAATGATATGCTTGCGAATCATCAAATCACAGATGATGTAGATGATGTTTTATTAAAAACATTTGACGCACCAGTGACAAAGAAAGTGAAGTGGCGTGATGAGGCCCGATAATCATGCGAAAGCCGGTATATGGTCATACGCCATCGGGACAATATTGGTTGTATGGCTTTCATTACTAATTGCGCCCTCAATATCCGGGGGAATAGCTTCTATTATTGAATATTTTCCGGCTGCAATCAGCAACCCTTTTAAAATTATATGGTGTGAGGACAGTATGAAAACTGTCCTCATTTTTATTGCCGTTTATGGCTTTGGTGTGGGGATTTATCTGTCTACCCGGCGGAACTACCGCAGAGGCGAAGAACACGGATCTGCAAAATGGGGAAATCCGAAAGAAGTGAATAAGAAGTATGCGGACAAAAATTTAGCAAGCAACCGGATTTTTACACAGCATGTACGAATGGGATTAGACGGAAGAAAGCACCGGCGTAATCTCAATACTCTTGTTGTCGGCGGAAGCGGCGCAGGCAAAAGCCGGTTTTATGCAAAAGTAAATCTTTTGCAGGCGAACACTTCATATTTCGTGCTGGATTGTAAAGGGGAATTATTAAGGGACTGCGGTGCTTTACTGAAAAAGAAAGGCTATGAAATTCGTGTAGTAGACCTTTTGAATATGAGCAAAAGCCATTGCTATAACCCATTTGTGTATCTTCAAGACGATAACGACGTACAAAAAATGGTAACAAATCTGTTTAAGGCTACTACACCGAAAGGAAGCAAATCAAATGACCCCTTTTGGGATACAGCCGCCTCTATGCTGCTCATGGCTTTGGTGTTTTATCTCCATTATGAAGCCCCCGATGATGAAAAAAATTTTGAAACCGTTATGCAAATGCTCCGAGCGGGGGAGGTTCGGGAGGACGATGATTCTTACCAGTCGCCTTTAGATGAATTATTTGAGCGTTTGGAAATGAGATCGCCGGAGCATATTGCCGTAAAGTATTACAAAGATTACCGTTCGGGAAGTGCAAAGACCTTGAAATCTATTCAAATTACTTTAGCGGCTCGGCTGGAAAAGTTTAATCTTTCATCTGTTGCAGCATTGACGGCAACGGACGAACTGGATTTACAATCGCTGGGTGAAAAAAAGATGGCCCTTTTTGCACTGATTCCAGATAACGACGCAAGTTTTAATTTCTTAGTCAGTTTACTGTATGCAAGTACCTTTCAGCAGTTGTTTTATTTAGCCGATCATAAACATAACGGCAGTTTACCAGTGCCAGTGCATTTTGTGATGGACGAATTTGCGAACGTTTCATTGCCCTCAGACTTTGACAAACTGCTCGCTACTATGCGATCACGGAATATTTCAGTTTCGATTATTCTTCAGAATATTGCGCAGCTAAAAGCTTTATTTGAAAAAGAATGGGAATCTATCGCCGGAAACTGTGATGAATTTCTTTATCTTGGAGGAAATGAAACCAGCACCCATAAGCTGATTTCTGAAAGCTATCTGGGAAAATCGACTGTTTGGTTAGATACCTATGGGAAAAGTACCGGGCATTCCGGAAACTATTCGACAAATAACCAGATCACAGGCAGGGAATTGATGACCCCTGATGAAGTGCGTATGCTCGATAACAATTTAGCTTTGTTGTTTATCCGTGGCGAACGTCCATTAGTGGACGAGAAATACGACCTGTTGAAGCACCCGAATATACGGTACACAACTGATGGAAATGCCCGTCCTTATGAACACGGAGGAAAACAGTATGTGGTAGCTAGTATGTCATTTGTAGAAAATCCGTTTGAATTTGAGCAATCCAATTTTGAAATGGCATTTGAAATTTTATCTGATGAGGAGATACAAACCATTTTCCAAATCACAAAGGAGGAATTATATCATGAATATATTTCGTAAGAAACCAAACAAGGAAACGTATTCTCTAAAATTGGGGCAGAAAGGCAAAAAGGCATTTGCGGTATATGCAGCAATAGCACTGTCGGTTTGCAGTTTTGGTACTACTGTGTTTGCGGCAAGCGACCCGTTAGCCGTTATCAATAACCTTTCAGATTTTATTTTTGGTTTGATTCGCGCGATTGGTATGATCCTGTTAGGCTTCGGTGTAGTTCAGATCGGGTTGAGTTTGAAATCCCATGATCCGTCCCAGCGTGCTAACGGTTTTCTAACCCTTGCTGGCGGAGTTGTTATTACTTTTGCAAAGGAAATTTTAAGCTTAATTACAGGAGGATAAATAATAGTGGGTGTTTTTTTGAACATGCGGCAGATACATTCGACAGAAATTGATAGATGGATAAAAGAAAGACATTATTTACATTCTACACCTGCGGGTGCTGTATTAAGATTAGAATTTCTTGATGATACTGGAATACGAATTGGCGCTATGATGTGGGGGCGGCCTGTTAGCCGTAAAATCAATCAAAAGACAATTCTTGAATTGACTAGAATGTATTTTGTTGATGAAACAGAGCCTTTTGTTGAAAGCAAGGCACTAGGAATGGCAAGAAAATATATTCGTAAGCATTATCCGCATATAAAGGGATTGGTAACTTACACATCCACAGCAGAAAATCATAAGGGTACGATTTATCTAGCTGATGGCTGGTTTAAAATATCAGAAACAAAAAGTTCAGGTATAGGTTGGAAAAATCGTCAAGGAAGATTTAATCGGGATACAAGTATGAAGCTAAAATTTGTTCGTTCTCCCTGAAGAAGTAGCTATTAGAGATAACTGTCAGCAATAATTGCTTAACGGGACAATATAAGGCAGACGATATTTACGGAATTATCTGAGAAATTTTGAACGGGAGAACCGATATAAAAAGGGCAGGCCATTTTGATGTGCTTGTCCTTTAAAATAGTTAAATTTGCGAGGAAAGGAGGTTTGTAAATGTCAGATAATTGGGTGGTGCAAAACCTAGAAAATGCTTTAAATACTTGGAATCAAAAATTAACTGAGATTTGGCAGCTTATTACACAATCACCGCAGCAGTTTAAGGGTGGGACGATTTGGAATGTTATCGTAAATATACATGGTGCAGTACAGGCTATAGGCTTGGCTTTATTAGTGCTGTTTTTTGTTGTGGGGATCGTTAAGACGTGTGGATCGTTTGCGGAGGTTCGTAAACCAGAGCACGCCTTAAAATTATTTATACGCTTCGCCATTGCAAAAGGAGTTGTGACCTATGGGCTGGAATTGATGTTGGCGTTATTTAATATTGTTCAGGGGTTGGTTTCAACAATCATGACATCTGGTGGTTTGGGTGCGGCACAGCAAACTATTTTACCACAGGAAATTGTTAATGCTGTTGAAAATAGTGACTTTTGGGATCAAATACCATTATGGGCTGTGACGCTGATCGGAAGCCTGTTTATTGTTATCCTGTCCTTTATTATGATAATGACAGTGTACGGGCGTTTTTTCAAATTGTACCTTTATACAGCGATTGCCCCGGTTCCTCTTTCAACATTTGCCGGAGAACCTACGCAGCATGTTGGAAAGAGTTTTATAAAGAGTTATGCTGCGGTGTGTCTGGAGGGAGCAATTATTGTCCTCGGCTGTATTATCTTTTCCTTGTTTGCTGCTTCACCGCCTGCGATAAGTCCAAATGCGGCGGCTGTAACACAGGTATGGAGCTACGTCGGGGAGTTGATTTTTAATATGCTTGTTCTAGTCGGGGCTGTGAAAATGGCCGACCGCATTGTACGGGAAATGATGGGACTGTAAAGGAGAATATCAATGAAGCGATTTTATGTTTTCAAAGACGGAATGCAACAAGGAAGTATGTCATCGAAAGAAGAAGCCATCGAATTGATTAGGCGGCGCCAAAAACGTGAAACACACCCTATTCTGCGTTCGGAATACAGCATTATTGAGGGTGAGGAAGAATTTATCCCCTATCTCACTCAGCTTGAACAACCCAAGAAAAAGCGGGAAATGGAGCGTTAGGCAAAAAATATTTGAAATTCAAAATTATTTGTTGATAAGGAGTAAACTATTATGAACTCATACGAAGAAAAGAAGCAAAGAAGAATTGACTACTACAACGAAAAAGCGGAAAGGTTTGAACAGGAAAGTACCCGTCTTTCACAGGAATCCAGCAAGATGATTGGCGCTATTCCTATTGGACAGCCTCTTATGCCGGATCACCATTCTTATAGATCCGACAAAAATTATCGTGACCGTGCATGGGGAAAAATGGGAAAATCTGTTGAGATAGGTCAGAAAGCAGATTATTACCGCAGCAAGGCAGAGGCTGCCGAGAAAAATACCGCCATTTCCAGCGATGACCCCGAAGCGGTCACGAAGTTGAAAAGCAAGTTAGAAAAACTGCAAAATTTCCAAAGCTATATGAAAACGGTAAATTCCTATTACCGCAAAAACGGTACGATGAAAGGATTTGAAGGTATTTCTGATGAAAAGGCGGCGAATATCGACGAGACAGTAAAAAACAGTTATTCATGGATAACTGTTCCCTATGCCCCTTATGAACTTTCACAGAATAATGCGGAGATCAACCGTCTGAAAAAACGAATTGCCATATTGGAACGCCGGGAGGAAACGGGCTTCGTGGGCTGGAAGTTTGAGGGCGGCGAGGCTGTTGCCAACAGGGAGGAAAACCGCTTGCAACTTTTGTTTGATGAAAAACCGAATGATGAGCAACGGCGGATTTTAAAATCGTATGGTTTTCATTGGTCCCCTAGAGAGCAGGCATGGCAGAGGCAACTTAATGACAATGCGATTTATGCGGCAGGCCGGATTGATTTTATTTGTCCTGAGAATGGAAAAAGTCCAAGAGAGCTACAGCCAAAACCTGTAAAGAAAGATGCACCAGATCGTTGATCGGGAAATAAGGAGGAACATATTATGAATATCAATACTGAAAAATTGTTGAGGCTTTCAAAACGAATGTTGAAGCGTACAGAAGAATATCAGGAAAATCGAAAAAGTGATATGTCTGAGGAAGATAATTTTCAAATGGAATATCTTTTAGGAAAAGGGAACTGTTCTAAATCGAAAGATGTGATTGCGTATGCTTCTAATTACGATGGGATTATATATTTTTATCCCTTACAGCAAATGAGTAATGCCAGATTTGTTTCTACTTGGGACTTTGAAGATACCAGTTATGATTCACAACTGTTTGACCATTTGGAGTGTGGCTATGATTTACTTTGGGCTACATCTGTATGCCATAATGGAATATGGTGCGAGATAGAGGAAAGCTATCATGAAGGAATAGAACATAAAGCTGGTATGCAAAAGTATTTAGAATACTGTGTGCGAAATTATATCACAAAAGAATCTTTGAAAGAAGAAACCGGTTATTATGGCAAGGACATTATGGCCTTGTATGATAAAGAAAAAGCGAAAATCAAATGGCAAAAAGGGCAAGAACGATAACAGGGGGAATATATATGGAAGTAAAAATCAATCGGGAAATTCGCAACTATACTGAATCTATGTTTTTCGGATTGAGTATGCGGCAATTTGTCTTTTCCATTCTGGCCTGCGGCGTAGCCGTGGGCCTTTATTTTATCCTGCGTCCCTATTTGGGTTTAGAAACTCTTTCGTGGATTTGTATTCTGGGCGCTGCACCTTTTGCCATGTTGGGCTTTATTACTTATCATGGCATGAAAGCGGAACAGTTTATATGGGTTTGGCTGCGCTCGGAAATTATCGAACCGAAAGAAATCCGTTTTGAATCTTCTACCCTTTATTATGAAGCTCTTAAAGATACGATTAAAAAAATATAATAGGGAGGAAAGACATGATTAGGACATTAAAAAATCTGTTTAAGCAGGATCGGGAACGCTATACTGTTCCCCGAAGGGTGCAGGATACAATCCCGGTTCGGCGTATCTGGAAAGATGGTATTTTTATGACCGGGAATAAGTTCTCTAAAACCTACCAATTTACAGACATCAATTATTTTGTAGCGAGCCGGGAAGATAAAGAAGCAATGTTTTTAAGTTATTCAGAGTTACTCAATAGTCTGGATTCAGGTGCATCTACTAAAATTACGATCAATAACCGCCGTTTGAATCAGGCAAACTTTGAACAATCAATCCTTATGCCTATGCGTGACGATTTTCGGGACGAATACCGGAAAGAGTATAACCAAATGCTTTTGGATAAAGCTATGGGAGGCAATAGAATCATTCAGGAAAAATACATTACCATTTCAGTCAATAAAAAGAATGTTGAAGAAGCGCGGACATATTTTGCCCGTGTAGGTGCTGATTTAATTTCCCATTTTGCTGTGCTAGGTTCAAAATGTAAGGAATTGGACACAGAGGAAAAACTGCGGGTACTTCATGATTTTTACCGTCAAGGAGAAGAAGCCGATTTTTATTTTGACCCACAGGATATGATGAAAAAAGGTCATGATTTTAAAGACTATATTTGCCCGGATTCGATAGAAAGAAATAGTGATTATATAAAACTCGGTGAAAAGTATTGCCGGGTTTTATTTTTGAAAGATTATGCTTCCTATATCAAGGACAGTATGGTAACGGAATTGACGGATCTTAACCGCAATATGATGTTGTCGATTGATGTGGTTCCTATCCCTACCGATGAAGCAGTAAGAGAAGTGGAAAACCGTCTTTTAGGCATAGAAACCAACATCACGAACTGGCAAAGGCGGCAAAATGCCAATAATAACTTTTCTGCGGTTGTCCCTTATGATATGGAACTGCAACGGAAAGAAGCGAAAGAATTTCTAGACGATTTAACTACCAGAGATCAGCGCATGATGTTTGCCGTGATTACTATGGTGATTTCTGCCGATAGTAAGGAACAGCTTGACAGTGATACCGAGGCCATTTTGTCTGTGGCGAGAAAGCATATGTGCCAGCTTGCAACCCTCAAATTTCAGCAGCTTGACGGTTTAAATACAGTACTTCCGATTGGAGCACGAAAAATCAATGCGTTTCGTACCTTAACTACGGAATCACTTGCGGTTTTTATGCCTTTCAAAGTACAAGAGATTCAAGATAATGGGGGGATTTATTATGGTGAAAACGCGATTTCCCATAACTTGATTTTGTGCAACAAGGAAAATCTTTTGAATCAATCGGCTTTTCTGCTTGGTGTTCCCGGATCGGGAAAATCATTTAGTGTAAAAGAATTGATTACATTTCTGATTTTAAATACGAATGATGATATTTTAATCTGTGATCCAGAGGGCGAATTTGTGCCGTTGATTCAGGCTTTGAGCTGGGATATTTCTACAGTCATTCGTATGACAGCAGGCGGGAAGGATCGGCTTAATGCGATGTACATGGTTGATGGATATGGTGAAAACAATCCGATTGTGGAGAAATCTCAATTTGTCATGTCGTTGATTGAACAGATAGATAAACGGGGAGTTGGCCCACAGCATAAATCAATTATAGACCGTTGTACAGCTTTAGTTTATCAAGAAGCGAAGCGAACAGGAAGGGCAGCTACCCTTTGTGATCTGCGTAATAAGTTGTTGGAGCAGCCAGAAAGGAAAGCGAAAGAGATCGCATTGTCTTTAGAGCTATTCACAACCGGTTCCCTTGATATTTTTGGAAAAGAAAGCACGGTTGATCTTGATAACCGTATTGTGGTATTTGATATTCATAGTTTAGGGGCACAATTAAAGCCTACAGGACTTTTAGTAATTACGGATACCATTTTAAATAGGGTAACATTGAACTGGAAATGCGGCAAACGTACTCACGTTTTTATCGACGAATTTCATGTAGTGTTTGAAAATGAGCAAAGCGGAATTTTCTTTAATTCCGCATGGAGGCAGTTCAGAAAACGGGGCGCTTATCCCACAGCCATTACGCAGAATGTAGAGTATTTGTTGGATTCCGTACAGGCGAGTACCATGCTGTCTAACTCTGAATTTGTTATCATGCTAAATCAGGCCGCGTCAGACCGGACTAAGCTGGCAAAGCTGCTCAATATATCCGATGAACAGATGAGCTATGTGACCAATGCCGACGCGGGGTGTGGGTTAATCAAGTATGGAAGTGTTCTTGTCCCGTTTATTAACCATTTTCCGAAAAACACAAAATTATATCAGCTTATGACAACTAAGCCCGGCGAGGGCGTATTTGGGGGTCAGGCAGTGCCAATAAAGAGGACGGTGGATAGCGTATGAAACCAGAAAAATTTATACGAGATGTAGGGCGGCTATTGGACGGCTGTTCCACAGAGAGTATTGAAACATGGATTCAGTGGGCGAAAGAATGTGTTGAATCGGAACAATATCTGGATTTTAAGCCCCTTCCAACAGAACAGGCGGTATCCGTATGGCTGGATTCCTACTATGCGTCATTCTATTTTATCAAGCAGGATTTTGGGAAATCAACTGCCGAAAAACTCGTCAGTCTTTCTAATTCGGCCTTGTGCTTATATCCTTATGAAATGCGAGAGGCGGCAAAGGTACTGAAAGCTGGAGGAAGCTTGGAGCAAATTGAGAAGATGATTGTGGAAGGAACATTAGAGGATTACAAAAAACTCCCCACGCTGGAAGATGTCAGGAAAAGTGTTCGGAATCGCAAGGAAAAGGAGAGATAGTTATGGAAGAACAAACCATGAATTTGAGTGTTCACCCTCAAATCCTAGACTTATATAAAGTATTAGAGCAAAATGGTTTAAACAAACAGAAAGAGGAAATACAGTCCCTAGTAAGCTATATTGAAAATATGGAAAACAAATTGTCCGAGATGTCAGAGGAAATCGAAAATATGCACAAGGCACTAGAACGAATGAATGATCGAAAATTCCGCAATAAATGTCAGAACATTATTTCAAGCATTGAGGAAAAAATTCAACAGGCTAGGACAATGATCTCTGTTACCAAAGTCAAGCTAGTTAATTTTGCGGATAATGCTGTAAAAACATTTCGAGAAAAAGGACATTCAGCACTGTTGCAGATGATAAATTCCCTAAAAGTTCCTGAATTGCTTTCTCATATGCGAGATGGCTTTGCCCATGCCTCTGATTCAATGTTTCAACATGCCGAACATTTAAAGTCGGCACAACAGGAACTGCATGAGATTGGTGCACATTTTAAAAATTTCATGCGGTATTTAGCAGGAAAACCGGCGGCAAGTGAGAAATTGAGAAATAACGCAGGTGCCGGAGCAGATTTAATTTATGCCACTGAGTCGTGTGGACATAAATTTTTTAATATGAAATGCAAAACTGATGACTTCATAAATAAGATTTGTAAGGATACAAAAACGGAAGAAAAAGTATCAGTAAAAGGAGAGTTAAACAATATTAAAAAGACATTTTCAGAAAAAGTGCGCTCACCTATCCAGAAAGAACAGGTGCGGTAGAAAGGAGAAAAACAAATGGGGAAAAAGCTTATAATAATAGGGGCGGCAATTTTTGCCGCCCTTTTTCTGTTTTCCGGTATTATGTTGTTTAGTGAATATCAGGATCAGAAACAAAGTGCCAGAGTATTCAAACAGGTTACAGAGCTTGTAGAAAAAGATTTTACAGAATCAGAGCAAAAAAAATCACCATTTGAGAAATATGCCGCAGTTTATGAAAAAAATCACGACTTGATTGGTTGGATCACCATTGAAGGAACACGGATTGATTATCCTGTTATGCAGACAAAGGAAAAACCTAATTTTTACTTAAAGCACGCCTTTGATAAATCCTATAGCAGATATGGGGTGCCCTACATAGCGGAGAACTGTGATATAGACGTTTCCGACAATATTGTGATTTACGGACACCATATGAATAACGGCTCTATGTTTTCTGATTTATGCAGATACGCAGATGAAGATTTTTATAAGGCGCATAGAACAATTCGCTTTGATACGCTCGGCAGTTTTGGAGAATATGAGATCATCTCTGTTTTTAAAACCACGGTTTACTCAGAACAGGGATTTTCTTATTATCATTTTGTTAATGCAGGCAGTGAATCTACTTTTAATGAATATGTTTCAAAATGCACAGAACTTTCTTTGTACAATACCGGCGCGACTGCTAAATATGGAGATAAATTGATTACTTTGTCTACCTGTGAATATAGCCGAACAAACGGGAGAATGGTCGTTGTCGCAAAAAAGATATGTTCTGATTCAAAAGGGAGGAAACAGAATGAAACCTAAAAAGCATGTAGCTATGCTATCTGGAGGAAAAGATTCAACAGCAATGTTATTACGTATGTTAGAGGAAAGTTGTCCTGTAGACTTAATTTTGTTTTGTGACACTGGCTTGGAGTTTCCACAGATGTATGAGCATTTGAGGAAACTAGAGAAGTATATCAATCAGAAAATTACATGGCTGAAAGCACCCCGTAATTTTGAATACTATTTTTTTGAATATCACCCGCAACGTAAAAATCCGGTATTAGAACAATATGCTGGCATGAGCTGGCCCAGCCCGCGCAATCGCTGGTGTACTGGTATGTTAAAAATTCGTATAACATCTGCTTATCTGCGGGATTTACGAAAACAGTATGAACTGGTTGAATATATCGGTATTGCCGCCGATGAGAGAAAACGAATTAGAAATAAATGCTACCCGCTTGTGGAATGGAACATGACGGAGAAAGACTGCCTTGACTACTGTTACGAAAAAGGGTTTGATTGGGGCGGCTTGTACAAGCTGTTTCATCGTGTTTCTTGTTGGTGCTGTCCGTTTCAAGGATTAGACGAACTTAGACAGCTTTATTTTAATTTTCCCCCTTTGTGGAATCAACTTCAAAAATGGGATAATACCACATGGCGGCAATTCCGAAAGGATTATTCCGTTAAGGAGTTAGCCTGGAGGTTTGAATTTGAAAAAGAATGGCAGGAACAGGGTGGAACGCTTTGCGGTAAACTTTTTTTCACAACATTGAAACAAGAACTAGAAAGGCGGAAGGCGATGATATAAATGCCAAATATAAAAATTAAAAATGTTGCGAAGGGTACAATAAAAACGATTGATAAAACAGCCATTATTTCTGGTCGTATGAAAAATTCTTTTGTTCGTACTAAAGATAAAGCCGAGGAGGAATTGCTTCCCGATGATAACTCTCCAGTGGAATACGCTGTTAATCGTGTGTCTAATGCAGCAGATAAAGGAGCGCACAAATCGGCACATGTTGCTGCCGGGTTAGGAAAATATGGGGTCAAAGGCACAAAAGCTGGGTTTTCTAAATTAAAAAGGAATTTACAAGATCAATCGACTCGGCAAGTCAAGAAACAGGTGCGACAGTTAATTGATAAATCAAGAACTAGCATTAAAACGATAGATCGTGGAAATAAAACAGTTAAAAGTACCGTCAAAGGCACGGTAAAGACTGCACAGAAAACAATAAAAACAGCAGAACATACTGCGAAAGCAAGTGTTAAAACGGCAAAACAGGCGGCAAAGGTCGCACAAAAAACAGCACAGGCCACAGCACGAGCGGCGAAAATAGCGGCACAAGCAGCACGGGCTACGGCAAAAGCAACTATTACAGCACTGAAAGCGGCAATCAAAGCGATTATGTTGGCAGCAAAGGCAATTATAGCCGCAACAAAAGCATTGATTGCCGCTATTGCTGCGGGAGGCTGGGTTGCTGTAATCATCATCTTAGTTATCTGTTTGATTGCCTTAATTATTGGTTCCTGCTATGGCATATTCTTTTCCGGCGAAGATACAGGAAATGGAATGACCGTGCAGACAGCAGTACAGGAAATCAATAGTGATTATCAGGAAAGACTAGAAGAAATAAAGAGTGCAAACAGTTATGACATATTGGAAATGTCAGGTTCGCGAGCGGTTTGGAAAGAAGTGCTGTCGGTATATGCTGTTAAAACTACTGGTGATCCTATGGGAGCACAAGAAGTTGCAACTATGGACGAAGAAAAGAAAAATCTTTTAAAAAATATCTTTTGGGAGATGAATCAGATTTCTTATGATACTGAGAGTAAAACGGAAACAGTTATTATAGAAAATGATGATGGTCATGGAAATATTCTTGAGGAAGAAATAACAGTAACAAGGGTATATTTGTATATATCAGTTAGCCATAAGGCAGTTGACGAAATGGCAGAAAAATATAACTTTAACAGTACACAAAGGGAGCAGCTTCGTCAACTGCTTATGGAAGAAAACGATCCCTTATGGTCGCAGGTGCTTTATGGAATAGGAAATAATGATATTGTAGCAGTTGCTTTATCGCAGGTAGGAAATATAGGGGGAGAGCCTTATTGGTCGTGGTATGGTTTTAGTAACAGAGTAGAATGGTGTGCCTGTTTTGTATCTTGGTGCGCCGATCAGTGTGGATATATTGAAAGCGGTGTACTTCCTAAATTTTCTGGGTGTACTTCTCAGGGAGTGCCTTGGTTTAAAGAGCGGGGACAATGGCAGGACAACACTTATATACCAAACCCCGGTGATATAATTTTCTTTAATTGGGACGGAGATAGCTTGATCGACCATGTAGGAATCGTAGAGAAAGTAGAGAACGGAAAAATTTACACGATTGAAGGAAATTCTAATGATAGTTGTGTGCAAAACAGTTATCCGTTAGGATATTCTAAGATTTATGGATTTGGAATACCTCTATATTAAGTAGATATAAATAAAGGTCGGAAAACTTTGGCTTTCCGACCTTTATTTATTACCTTGATTATTTTCTTGAAAAGTAGTAATTACTTTTATAATTGTTTCAAGCTGATTAGGCTTTAAAGTTTTTAAGGCTTTTGTTATTTCCTGAATTTGATGTGGGGCTGGATTATCCATAGCGAAAAATTCTTCTGGTGTAATTTTAAGGTAATCACAGATATAAAAGAAGTTTTCCATAGTAGGAAAATTTTTATTGTTTTCGATGTGGTTTATATAACTTGCATTTTGTCCAATATCTAAACTCATTTTTCTTGCAGATATTTTTTTCAAATCGCGGAGTTGCTGCAACCTATCTCCAAAAAAATTTTCATAATCAATCATAAAACATACACCTCATACTACCTTTTATTATAGGCCATGAGCATATGTAAAATGTGGCTGTTATCGCTATATATTTATTGACTTATAGCTAATAACCCAATATAATAATATTAAAAAATGTCGTATTTTTAGCATACGACATTTTAAGTTATTTTTTATTCGCTTGAAAAAATTGATATATGATTTTTTCTAAGATGTCAAGTTGCTCATTATTGAGTTTTCCAATCATTTTACTTAATTCATCTGATTTTTCAGGATTTACTTTATCAATACAGAAAAATTCTTCTGGAGTAATATTTAGATATTGGCAAATATAAAAGAAACTTTGCATGGTAGGAAAGTTCTTTTTATTTTCGATTTGATTTATATAGTTTATATTTTGTCCTAATGATACGCTCATTTCTCTTGCGGAGATATTTTTTTGATCGCGAAGTTGTTGAAGCCTCTTTACAAAAAAATCTTCGTAGTCAAAATCTATATTAAACATATAATAACACTCCCATACTTGTTATTATATGGAATTACTGTACATAATACGAAATATCAAATCTTTTGATATTTTAAAAAGAAAAGAAAAAATCTTTTTTGTTTTGTAAACTGTGAAGGAATAGCTATGGAACCAAAAAATTTAGCTAAAGATTGTATAGAGGGTTTGCTGTACCCTTGGTATGTACATTATGAAGAATACTTAGGTGCAGCAGAATATCTTGCAGGTAAAATGAATCTTATAAAGGTTTTTTCACCATTTACTGATGAAGTAGTTGAATCATGTGTAGAAAAACATGATAAATATGATTTAACGCTATTTACTATTCTATATGAAGATTTCATAGAATATCTGTCATATAAAATAGGGTCTGTTTTTTGTGTTGCAGATGAACTCAATCTGGATATTTTACAAGCCCAAAGAAAAATTTTTAATAATACTATAATAATACAAAGTAAAATAGGTGATATTCCTATGCTTGCTAATTTGAAAAAGATGATGTCGAAATTAGAATGGCGTAGTTTTTGCAAGTGGTATGAATATTCTCTATGGGCAGCAATATTACGATGGCCGATATATTTTTTACTAGGTTATTATGAATATGCAGATCAAAGATTTTGTAAATCAGATGATTTTTTTAAAAAAGAGGTCTTAACTCAGAGAATTGAAAAACAAATACAGATATACTATCAATCTTTCAATTTATTGTAGGTACTAAAAGAAAAAAGTGAAAGGCGTAATCGCCTTTCACTTTAGACATTTTTGGATTTAAAATCTTTCCACTGTGTTGTTACATGAAGCTCTACGTTATTACCGATTGCTTTAAAATGTTGTTTGCCACAATAGATTTTGAGATTTTCGCGCCCCCTTAAATCCAGTTCATTAGTATTTCCCTTAGTTTCAAGAATAAAATATAATTTTTTAATCCCGTCAATATCAACGTAGACGGCCCAATCCGGGTTATAGCTGCCGATAGGGGTATCGACTTTAAAGCGGGAGGGAAGTTTGAAGAACATCTTAACGTCTGGATCATCATCAAGATCGAGAGCAAACCTATTTTCTACTGTGCTGTCATACATAACATAGTCGTACACGCTATGCTCAACAGCTACAGCGTTCCGATCAAGATTTGCAATCAATTCCGCACTGTCGAAAATCTCCTGTACATAATACTCTGCGCCGTACAGCTTCTTATAACTGATACCATCTATCGCCAATGAATAACAGGCATTACGGATTATTTCAGTAGCTCGTTCAATAAAGAGTTGAGGGTTGTTTAAAAAGTCTTTTAATCGACCGCTTTGCTTCAGTATTTTCGCAATCACGCTGCGGCTCGCTAATGTTTGGCTGTCAAGAATAGCAAGGATATTTGGTAATGATGAATAGCTGTCCGAAAGATCAGCAGTTTTAATGCCGCGTTCTGTATAAGTAACACCCGGTTGGTCGATTTGAATATCAGCAGTCTGTGTAACAATATGTGCTTTGTGTATTGACTCCATGTTTTGCAGGGCGGCAACACTCCGGCGTATCAATTCTTTTTCATCAATCTTTACTCGATAAGTTGTTTTTTGCTTAATTTTATCCCAAAGTTCCAAAAACTCCGGGGAAAGAGTAATTTCTTTTTTCAATCGTACTGTTACATCACGGGAAGCGTCGCGGATCGGAGGCCGGGTATCAGCACGTCGAATGATAGAAACAAGTTGATTTCTTGCGCTTTCAAAACGAGATGGAAGTTCCAGCGTACCGGATTGTATAGCTGATTTCATATTGTCTTTAATTTTTCCTGATTTTGTGATGTATCCTTTTTCTTCAAAATGGTTCATTAGCTGTTGTGCATCCTCATAAGAAATCTCTTTTTCAACAGTTACTGTTTTTTGAACAGTTAATTTAGAAACAGCTTCTGGAGTGATTTCACCATTGCGGGTAATGATTTCAACAGCTTTTTCTTTTACGGCTTCTAATTCTTTTGGCAATTCAGGTACGTCTTTAGACATAGATGATTCAGCTTTTATAAAGCCTTTGTCCGCAAGATGGGAAAGAAGAATAGCCGTTTGATTTTCCGTTAAAGATTTTTCCTCGGTTGTTGTTTCCTCAAAAATCATTCCGTTGAACAATTCAAGTCCCAAAATACCAAACTTTATGCCGGTTTCATTTTCGATTTCTTTTTGTAAAGTATCGGCAAATTCTGCAAAGCTTTCATTTGCCATAACATGAAGAATATTGATATTTCGATCTTCGATTCGTTCTCCGTTCTGATCCACACAAAGACGCAAGCCGCGACCGATTTTTTGACGGGCAGTTAATGTGCTTTTCTGTTCGATAAGCGTACAAATCTGAAAGACATTAGGATTGTCCCAGCCCTCTTTTAATGCGGAGTGAGAAAAGACAAAACGTAAAGGACAATCAAAGGATAATAGCCATTCCTTATCTTTCATTATGGTGTTATAGGTGTTGTAATCGTCCAGCGTGTCACCTTTGGTATTTTTATAATTTCCCTTTTTATCTTGTGAGAAATATCCATCATGGACGTGATCGGCACCAGCAGGAAAATAATTTTGCAAAACTTTATATTTGGGTAGGGCAATCAATTCAGCGTAAAGCTCCTCAAACATTTGGGCATAAATCCCTTTGCCGCCCTCTGCATTACGATACTTTTTAACTTCGTCGATGAAAAACAGGGACAAAACTTTGATTCCTTTTTTAGTGTAACGCAGTTCTTTGTCAAGATGGGTTTCGATAGTTCGGCGTATCTGCATACGCTTTACAAGATTTTCGTCAATATCGCCTATTGCACGGTGAAGCGGAATAACCTCGGTATTAGACAGTTCGATTTGTTCCATACCAGGAGTACAGTCAATGCCGGAAATTGCGTAATCTTCATAAATTTCCCGGTTGCCAGATAGGGCAAACAGATCGGCACCCGGCTTGACCGTGATTGCTTTACGAGCTACTTTTCCGTCTTTGTCCTCAACGTCTATTTCTATACGGGCGCGAAAACCATTAGCATTAGAAACTGATAGCAATTTAATGTATGGTTTATTAAAACCACTCGTAGCTTGATTGCTGGAAACACATATTTGTTTTACTAGCCCCATTTGATAAGCGTCTACAGGAGTAAGGCGATAAAGAAGATTTACTTTTTCACGGTGGGTTGCCGAATAGCGGAATATGCAGAGGGGATTGAGAGAAGCAATCGCCTCTTTAGCCTTTTGAGTGTTGTCTACGCTTTGTGGTTCATCAATGATAACAATAGGATTGGTGTCTTGGATAAAACGGATCGCAGCTTCTCCGTTTAACCTGTCTTGCTGTTGGTTAATCACGTTTTCCGCTTTTCTGAAAGCATCAATATTGATAATCATGATTTCAATATTAGTGCTGGTAGCAAACTGCCGCACATCGGACAGTTTGGAACTGTTATAAATAAAATAGCGGCAAGGGGTGTTGTCATAGAGTGCGGAAAAATGTTCCTGTGTTGTTTGCAGAGATTTGTAAACCCCTTCCCGAATCGCAACGCTTGGAACAACAATAATAAATTTTGTGAATCCATATTGGCGGTTTAGTTCGTAAACCGTTTTGGTATAAACGTAAGTTTTGCCGGTTCCAGTTTCCATTTCAAGGGAAAACTGCCGTCCTTGCAAATCCTCAGTTTGCGGCAAAAGATTATTCTTTTGAACGGCCCGCATATTTGTAAGCATATTTTTATCAGTTATATGGAGGGCATTTGCAATGCCTGTTTCATTAAAAAAGAATGTTTGTCCGCCGCTTTGTTCCATGCTAAAAGTAGAAGTTTGCCGTTGCTGTCCGTCAAAAAGAGCGCATACAGCGTTTACCGCGTCAGTCTGAAATTCCTGTTGTTTAAATTTTAACTTCAATAGATAGACCCCCTAAAAGAAGTCGATTTTTTTATTCCTGATTCCCATAGAAGAAATCGAATAGCCAGCCATATTTTTCATAGTTTAAATAGGCTTCGCTGTTGTCCGGGCAGTATGTCCCATCAGCCGAATTGATGGCATCTATTTCAAATTGGATTGCCATTTCTTTTATTTCGTTGATTTGTTCTTGTGAAGCATGAGTCTCGATCGTACAGGGGATTTCATGTGCAAATCCCAAATCACGCAATGCAGGATCGGAAGCTAGAAGCTCAACTGTTGCCTGCGGATAAATTTCAGCCAGACACTTTGTTAGCCGTTGAAAGGTTGGCATATCGGTTTCTACTTTCATAAATCTATTCCTTGCTTATTCCGAAAGATTAAAAAGCATTTCCCTTATATTGAAACTCATAGTGATTATCTTGCTCATCATCATAATCATATTCACATTCATCATAGGAAAAACGGTCTATGAGTTCCTTGTCCTGCACGTCAAAGCAAGTGACTTCACAAATGATTTTAGATTGTGTCGAAAAACACACTTCGATTAAAAAATATTCTCCTACCCGATCATAGATCCGCGCCGCCGACATTGTACCGTTCGCTTTGGTGCTTGCACTGTTGGCAATATATCCAATCGTATAACCACCTTGCATCAACACTTTGATTGCTTCGCTGTCATAAGCATTATCCGGTTCCTTACAACATAAAAAGGTAGCGCCAATCGAGAAAGGGTCCCGGTCTTTATAATGATTGAATCCGGTTATCGTTACAAATGTTCCTTTTAACATAAAATAGCCTCTTTTATATCGTTTTCAGCTCAATGTTTTGGTTTTCCAACAGATAATATGCGTTTGCTTTTGCGCTGCTATCGGCTAAGCTGTGGCTTGCCAGCACAATTTTTTTCGGCTGATATGCCGCCATTTGCTCCACATGTTCGGCTGTTACACCCGGCTGCAAGCAGATCAGCATTTCGTTGTTTTCAACGGTGTAAACGGTCAACCCGTTCAGATCAAAGGCGGAAAGATCAGAGGTGAGGGGATACCCCATCTTTAGCAGGATTTCAAAGACAAGTTCATCATTGCTCCGGTCTGGCTTCAGCCCATCAAGATGTCCGTCGATCCGGTCAAATAATGTTGCTATATCCTCATTATCAATGAGGGAATCGTCCCATATTTTCAGATTGGAGCTATCCAGCTTGAACACCTTAAACCCTACGTCTGGCAATGGCTTTGGCTCCTCGCCTAATTTTAACTGGTTGCTTTTTTGCTTTGCTTCTTCCAGAATCTTTGAACCGGCGCGCCGGATGCGCTCCTTGCCGATCTCACAGATATTTTTATATCCAGCCTTAAACGCTTCGCTCTTTTCATCGCACACTTCGGGAAGCTGTACCATGATAAAGAGGCGGTTGCCGCCGTCCTCGGCGTTAAGCTGCATAACGGCATGGGCGGTGGTGGCAGAGCCAGAGAAGAAGTCAAGGATTATGTCGCTATCATCTTTTGAAGTTGATGTTGCAATTTTTATAAAATGTTTTATCAAAGCAAGTGGTTTTGGAAAACCAAAAACTTTATTTTCAAACATCTCTGTTATTTCTTTTGTACCGTCTTGAGTCATTCCAATTTCATCAGGTACTTTCGTGCTGGCTGGAATATATCCAAACCTATTACCTGCCTTTTCCATATCATCTGCCTTGAAGTATCGCAAAGCAGGTTTTGAAATATTTAAAAAATCATAATCTCCCGGAAACACAATTTTATTTTCAGAATAATATTTCTCAAAGGTTTCCTGTGTAACTGCCCATGTACGGTTAGGATTTGCCGGGTATTCTTTGCCTGTCTTTGGATTTATAATTGTGAAAAAGCTATTGGGTCTTTCACTTGCACTTGTTTGTTTAGTTAAATCATGTATGCGCCAAGGTCTACCAGGCAAATCCTCTGTTTCAAAGTATTTACGTGTACCCCCCTCAATAGCAGCTGCAAAATCAGCCGTTTTTGCATAACATAATACCCATTCATAGTCTTGTGAAATACCAAATGGGACATCTGACTTCGCTGTTCTTTTACGCCAAGGAAATTGTCCTGCAAAATTTTCTTCGCCAAAGACTTCATCGCACACTTTTTTTAAGTTAAATGCCTCGTTATCATCAATGGAAATAAAGATAACCCCATCATCTTTTAACAGATTTGCGGCAAGCCGCAGGCGCGGATACATCATGTTCAGCCAATTCGTGTGATACCGCCCCATGGTTTCAGGGTTGCTTTTGGTCGTCTGCTCGGTTACTTCCTTGTACCGTGCCAGAGGATCAGCGAAATTGTCTGCATAAACAAAATCATTCCCGGTATTGTAGGGAGGGTCTATGTAAATCATTTTGACTTTTCGGAAGTAGGATTTTTGCAGAAGCTTTAAAACCTCTAAATTATCACCCTCTATATAGAGATTCTGTGTTGTGTCAAAGTCAACGCTTTCAGCAGGACAAGGGCGCAATGTGGACGTGCTCCGTTTTTGGGCTAGGCGCAGACAATCGCTTTTTCCTTTCCATTTAAACTCATATTTTTCATAATCATCGTTGATATATTCCCCGCACAGGGAAAGCAGCTTGTCAATATCCAGCTTGCCCTCTATAAAGCATTCCGGGAACACCGACTGCAATTTTTCTTTATTCATTTTTTCCAAGTCCAAAGAAAGACCGTCTAATTTATCTGTCATATCTGTACCCCCATTCATTGACTTTATTTTACCATAAATGGCGAAATTCTGCCACTTAAATAAAAAATCCTATAGCCTTACGACTATAGGATTGGAAGTTATTTTTCCATATGGGCAACCATTTTAAATATATGATTTAGAAAGTCTGATACAGCCTGAAACTGTTCAGGCGGTAAACGTTCTAGTTTTTCAGCGATATATGCAACATCGTTCAGTTCCTTGTCACCAAATAGAATGGTGTCACTAGATATGGATAACTTCTCACAGATTCTTTTTAGAGTAGACACAGTAATACCGGAAATACCCCGTTCTATTGCTGATACATTTTTTGTACCTAAAGAAACGAGTTCACCAAATTGTTGCTGAGTGAGTCCGGCACGTTCTCTGGCTATTCGTATTTCATTGCCGATCTGGAGATTGATTTCTTTTTTGTTATTCATCTTTTCACCGTTATTGACTTTCCTAGTTTGTTTTCCAGAGTATGTTGGAGATTCCTAACCTTACTATTATTTTAAGTAATAGTAGAATTGACATAAACCCTATGACACTACTATAATTTGTAATACTAAAAATATGATAAGAAAAATGTAGTGCAAGAAAGATAGAAAATCAGAAAAGAGGGGGAGCCTTTTGGATAGAAGAACTGCCGTTGCAAAAAAATTAAGGATATTGAGAGAGAATAGTAATTTTAGTCAAGCGGATATTGCTGCAATGCTGGGAATGGATAGGTCAACATATGCCTATTATGAAACAGGAAAAACAGAGCCTTCATTAAAAACAATAGTTAAATTGGCTGAATTATATAAGGTTTCCACGGACATGATATTAGGGAGAAAACAAAAAGTAATTAACAAGCCTTTAGAACGCAGAGTTTTAAAAATTTATGAAATTGAAAATACAGTAAAAAAGCGCACTTGATTGTACTAACCAAGTGCACTTTTTATTTATCAAGATTAGCGATTAACTCAAAAATATGATTTAGACAATTTGAAACGACAGTAAACTGTTCTGGTGATAGACGTTCTAGTTTTTCAGAAATGTATTCGACATTATTTAATTCTCGATCATGAAAAAGAATTTCATCACTGGATATAGACAGTTTTTCACAAATACGTTTTAGAGTAGCTACAGTAATACCGGAAACACCACGTTCTATATCAGATACATTTTTTACACCAAGAGAAACGAGATCGCCAAATTGTTGTTGAGTAAGTCCGGCACGCTCTCTGGCTATTCGTATTTTATTTCCGATTAGGATATTGATTTCTTTTTTATTTTTCATTATTCCACCACTTTAAATACTATATACAATGAGTTTATGATTTTATACCGGTTATTACTATTATTGTAAGTAATAGTATTGTTGACATAAACCCTTTAATACAGTTATAATTAGTAATAGTAATATAGTGATAAAGGGGCGTGATCCGATTACTTGGGAACCACTTAAAAGATTAGAATAATTATAGAGAGGAGTTTTAAAAATGGCAATTATACGTCTAGTTGACAATTTAGGAAGAGTTGTATTACCAAATGAACTAATGCCAAAGGTAGGGTTAGAAAAGGGTGATGAAGTAACGATAGAAGTATATGATAATAGCTTTTTGATTTCCCCCGTAAAACCTCATTGTTGCATTTGCGGAAAAAAGAATCCATCTGATCGTTTACTTAGGTTAGGAGAAAAATATATCTGCATAGAATGTAGAGATGAATTGAAAAATTTATAATGTAACACAGTGAGAATATACAAATTTTTTGAAATTTTGTAGAAATTCTAAAAAGTTTTATGTAATTATTGATGTTTTTACAAAAATAGGGAAATTCGATTTTTTTCGCTTGCAAAGAATATCCTTTTGTGATAAGAAGAAACAAAAAGAAGTATTTTATATTGCAAAAGGAATAAAAATATGAAACTATATGTTGGACTTTTAAGAAAAATATATATGCCGCCTAGTGTTATGACCCGGATTGAGTCGTTAAACTCAATCCGGGTCATGCTGTTATTAGAGGCGAAATTTGCAGAGAATAGGGCGATTTTACAATATCCTGATGTTTGGTATCACATAATGTCAAATATTAAAAGAAATATAGAAAGAATGGTGAAAGTTATGAACTACAAAATAAAATGACAGTTATTGCGCTCCTATAGGCGATGACATATGCCACCCCTATAAATGGGGTGGCATATGTCATCAAGGGGGCTTTTACATGGTGCGATTTCACCGTGGCCTATCACTGTCCGAATTATTAAAATTCGGACAGGCCGTAAGGAGATAACTCAATCTTTCTGTAGAAAACCTCAGTGCCGTGGCCCGCCTTCAATCAATCTGAATCAAAAAATCTCAGATTGATTGGAGGAAAATAAAAATGGCATATAATAAAGCCAGAGCCGAAAAGGAATGGCTCAAATGGAAAACGGCAGAAGAAAAAAAGCTAAGAGAACTTGGTGTTGACGAGGACACGATTCAGCGTCTACATATCTATGATTGGACACAGTTTAATCGGGAACGGCGGTATTTTCAAAGGCAAGTAGAGTGGACTCCCTATATAGATCAGATGTCGGCTCAAGAACTAGAAATACCTGTAAACGATATAGAATCCCTCTTAAACAGTATTGAGAATAGCAAGCTGTTAAGTGTTCTAATTAAAGCGGACAGCCTTACCCTACAAATTGTCTTGTATAAATTGCAAGGGTTTACAAGTGCGGAGATCGCTCGCAAAATGGGTATGAAAGAAAATACTGTTAATCAACGTATTGCTCGGCTAAAAAAGAAATTATAAATTTTTTGATTTGGGTGTCACTTTTTACCTCTTTTCATGGGCTATATAGTGAACGGGCTAAAATCCTGTTCGATTTGTAGCTTGAAAAGAGAATACCCATTCATCAAGTACATTCCCATTGCCATTGTGATGAGCATGAGCCGTATAGCTATTGCGCCAAGATATAATAGAAAATTTCGTTATGGAGCGAGAAACAGTTAGCTATAAATGAGAGGTAGTTACTTTCATGGCGATAACCGACAATGGGGATAATGATACTCCTGTCCGGTCATAAAGTCGAGCGTGATAAGACCGTCGTAACAAGTGAGGGCAGCCAGCAGAGAACCTGCTGGGGGTGAAATTCCCGTGGAGCTGGGAAACTACCAGCCGCTTGATGACTTCCCATAGCAGTTCGGGGTGTCGAGGACAAATAGGATTGCTTTTATATACAGAATCAGACAGCAGAACGGGTCAAAGAAAATAAGGATTTTGTTTTATATCTTTTCGACCTAGAAAATGTTTTGCTGTCTGATTTTTTACATAGCGAAAATAATTGTTTTGACATTAGAATAGGAGGAAAAGTCATGAATCCAGTATGTCAGCGAGGGGATATATATTATGCCAATCTCGGATCAGGCATAGGGTCTGAACAAGTAGGTAGCCGACCAGTAGTTATTATCCAAAATAATATGGGAAATCAGTATAGTCCCACTGTTATTATTGCATCTATTTCCAGTAAAATCGACGCAAAGGCAAAACTTCCCGTTCATTATTCTATCGGAACAGAATGTGGATTGGAATTGCCTTCTATTATACTCTTAGAGCAAATACGCACGATAGACAAACAGAGATTGGCTTTTTATATTGGACGTTTAAATAATCAGCAGATTGAAAGACTGGATTATTTAACTTCCATTAGCTTGGGGCTGCTTGAACCGCCTAAAAAGAATTTGGTAATGTGCCTTTGCCCGAATTGTGCAGACAATTTCTATTTGTCATATGTTTTGAAAAAAGTAAATCCGAAACAAAAGGAAAAAGACATATGTACTTATTGCGGATACCGCCGAGGGATAGATTATGAAGTTATTTCTAAAAGGGGAAGGGGGAACGGTTATAAATATTAAACGGAAAGAATGAAGTGAAGAAACAGTTTAAAATATGTATGGGAAAATCCTTAGTGACAGTCTATTTCAGTCAGGAATTTTTTGAAAAAGGTGTTTCGGGCTATAAGGTATCAGCACAGAATCGGGACACCATACAAGAACTCAAAGACGCGGTAGTAAAAAATGAATTTGACGTTTTGCTTGTGTTTATGTATTGGTCGTAGGGACTCGATGAAAAGGACTAACTCTCTTGTCATACGGTACAGACAATAGCTCATATATTGAAAACGAGGGAGGTGTTGACTTCTGAAACACAGAGAATTTGTATATGTTGGTGCCCCCGTCCCACAATTAAACGAACGCGAACATGCAGCATTCCTTTTGAATGTTCAAAAGTCAATCCTTTTTTCTCTTGAAAAAAGGAATTTGCTTACGGGTTCTCAGCGTGAACGCTGCATTACTGCACTTGAAAATCAATACAGCCAAAGTCAAAAAAATAGACGCTGAGCCTAAATGCTTGGCGTTTTTTACATATTAAAACGTGCGGATTGAAAATTCGCACATTCGACACCGGTTGGAGATTCTTCTATAATAAAGTTACAGCAAACAGAGTTTGCTGAGAAAGGAGTTTTTCTATGAACAGGTATGAACGTTTAAACGAAGAACGAAAAATAATAGATACCAAAAAGCGTGTAGCTGCGTATTGCCGTGTTTCCACGGATAATGAAGATCAAGCCAATTCCTTTGAAAGCCAACAGCGTTATTTCAAACAGTATATCGAGCGTAACCCGGACTGGGAACTGTATGAGATTTTTGCTGATGAAGGTATCTCAGGTACGAATACAAAAAAGCGTAAAGAATTTAACCGAATGATAGCCTGTGCGAAAAACGGCGATTTTGACTTGATTATTACGAAAGAGATTTCTCGATTTGCGCGCAATACTCTCGATAGTATATATTACACTCGTGATCTCAAAAAACACGGTGTCGGCGTTATCTTTATGAACGACAATATCAACACTTTGGATGGTGACGCGGAACTTCGCCTTGCGATTATGTCCTCGATTGCACAGGAAGAAAGCCGCAAGACTTCCGAACGTGTAAAATGGGGGCAAAAAAGGCAGATGGAGCAAGGCGTTGTGTTCGGCAGAAGTATGCTCGGTTACGATGTTGAAAACGGTAAAATGACTATCAATGAGGAAGGGGCAAAAATTGTGCGCCTTATCTTTCGCAAGTTTGTAAACGAGGGCAAAGGAACGCACGTTATTGCTCGTGAACTTCGTGAAGAAGGTATCAGACCCATGCGTGTAAAAGAATGGCAAAACACAGTCATTCTACGAATTATCCGCAATGAGAAATATTGCGGGGATTTGGTGCAGAAAAAAACCTATACACCAGATTTCCTCTCTCACGAAAAGAAATACAATCGAGGTCAAGAAGAATTTGTAATTATTAAAGACCATCACGAGCCAATTATATCCCGCGAGTTATTTGAAGAAGCAAACCGCATTTTAGATGAGCGTTCGCTTTCTCAAGAAGGTAAGGCAAAGCACAGTAACCGCTATCCGTTTTCGGGTAAAATCAAATGCGGATGTTGTGGCTCAAGCTATGTGGCAAGGTATAAAACTAGAAAAGACGGCAGCCGATATAAGGCTTGGCGATGTAATGAAGCCGCTAAGCACGGCAGTCCTCACGTTGATAAGGCGGGAAACCAAGTCGGCTGTATAGGTGCGAGCATTCGAAATGAAGATGCAACACATATTATGTTTCTCGTAACAAAGGAATTGAAACTCAAGCAGACCAAAATCATAAAAAACCTTATCTCTATTATTCAATCTATTATTGCAATGGATACCACGGGAACAGATGTTGAAAAACTGAAAGCGCAAATCCAAACCATTGAGGATAAGCGTACAAAGCTTATTGATATTTATATGTCTGGAGATATAACTAAAGAAGAATTTAGTGCGGCACGGTCAAAGTGTGATACCGAAATTAAGGAGTTGCAATCAGTTATTGACAGCTTCGACAAGCAACAGACTATGATTAAACAACAACAGGAACTTATTCAGGAAATCAGCGACGCTATAAATGAAATTGTCGGCGGTGTGGAATACGATGACGAGTTCTATAAGTATATTTTAGATAAAATGGTCGTCAATGATAAGGATAACATTGATGTATATTTGAATTTACTTCCTTTGAAATGGAGCTATACGGTTGCAAGAAGTATAAATTGTCCACACGAGGGACGATTAAAAAAAGCGTTAGCCCCTGAAAGGAACATTTCAGGGGCTTCAGTAGGCAGTGAGGAGTTGAATCACTTAGAGATGGTAGGGACTATTGTATATCAGCTTACTAGAAATCTTTCTGAGGAAGAAATCAAAAAGTCGGGATTTGACACCTACTTTGTCGATCATACTACCGGTGTTTATCCTGCCGACGCCAATGGAATGCCTTGGTCTGCCGCTACCATTCAGGTAACCGGCGACACCATTACCGATCTTCATGAAGACATGGCGGCAGAACAAAAAGCCCGAACCACCTATGATAATATTCTCCGTTTCTGTGATGACCCAGACGTCAAGGATCCGATCCGATTCCTGAGGGAGCGCGAGATTGTTCACTATCAACGGTTTGGGGAAGCAAAACGCGGAACAGAAAGGTCATTTAAATTTTTCTTGGAGCGCTTTTCGTTACATAAAAGCCAGTAATCCCACGGTATTCCGTGGGATTACTGGCTTTAGAGAGTAGTATATTATTAGCTTATTGCAGGCTTTGGTTCAAGCTTCGTCATCGTCCTGCAAGGCGTAATAACCTTCCGCACCGGTACGGACCTTAATGACGTTTTCCACATCATAAATAAAGATTTTTCCATCGCCGATATTACCGGTGTAAAGGACCTTTCTGGCGGTATCTACAACCGTTTGGACAGGAACCTTACTCACCACAATCTCCAGCTTGATTTTAGGCAGCAGGACTATATCATCCAGCTTAACGCCGCGGTAATACCGGGTGTTTCCTTTCTGGACACCGCAGCCCATTACATGGATTACCGTCATACCTGTTACACCAATGGCGTTCATTGCATCTTTCAACTCAATGAACTTATCCTGATTAAACAGAATTACAACCTTAGTAAGCTTGGCGCCAGTTTCTGTGGAAGCGGGTGTACCGGATTCAGAAACGGGATAATGCTTTACTTCCACTGCTTTTTCCATAGAAGCAGCGGGGGAAGCTGTGGATTTTCCTGTGAGGATCTCAGGCGGCATAGGCATGAAGTCTGCATAAGAACTGGTGAGGTTATGCTCTGTAACATCTAAGCCGCGGACCTCTTCCTCACGGCTGGCGCGAAGTCCAATAGTATGCTTGATCACCTGAAATACAATGGTCATGGTTATTCCAACCCATGCGATTACAGAAACCACACCGATTAGCTGAGTTAACAGAAAGCTTGCGTCTCCTCCATAAAACAGGCCCAAGGGAGTTCCCGCGTCGTCTGTGAGATAAACCGCGAAAAGTCCGGTGAGAATCGTGCCGACAGCACCGCAGAAGCCGTGTACGCCAATCGCGCCTACCGGATCGTCAATCCTCAGAACCTTGTCGACAAATTCGATTCCGAAAACCACGACGAAAGAGGCGATTAGGCCGATGAAGAAGGCACCCACAGGATTGACGGCATCGCAGCCGGCGGTAATAGCAACAAGGCCGGCTAAAGCGCCGTTTAAGGTCATAGAGACATCCGGCTTTCCATAGCGGATCCAAGTGATGATCATGGTAGCCACTGTGGAAACAGCGGCGGCCAGATTGGTGGTAACGAAGATGCTGCCGGCAGAAAAAATGGTGTCGTCGCCGGTCATCGATACTGTAGAACCACCGTTAAAACCAAACCAGCAGAACCATAAAATGAATACGCCTAAGGCGCCCAAGGTTAAACTGTGACCGGGAATTGCTCTGGGCTTGCCGTTTTTGTCGTACTTCCCGATACGAGGGCCAAGAATCTTGGCGCCTACCAATGCTGCGACACCGCCTACCATATGTACCGCCGTAGAGCCGGCGAAATCATGGAAGCCCATCTGAGCCAGCCATCCGCCGCCCCAAATCCAGTGTCCGGAAATCGGGTATATGACGAGACTGATTGCGGCGCTGTAAATGCAATAAGCCGCGAATTTAGTTCTTTCCGCCATAGCGCCTGAGACAATCGTAGCGGCGGTGGCGCAAAATACTGTTTGAAAAATTAGAAATGCGGGAAGCGGAACGCCGTCCGGCAGAATCGAAGAATAGTCCCCTTGTACCAAAGGATCGAACCCTCCGATCAGCGCCCCCGCTCCGCCAAACATCAGGCCGAAGCCTAAAAGCCAGAACAGCGGCGTTCCGATGGCAAAGTCCATTAGGTTTTTCATAATAATGTTACCGGCGTTCTTTGCTCGGGTGAACCCGGTTTCCACCATCGCGAAACCGGCCTGCATAAAGAACACCAATGCCGCGCCGACTAATACCCATATGGTATTTACAGCAGAAAATCCATCCATGTCGTTTCCTCCTTTTTTGCTTAGAAATTTTCCGGGATGTCTTTCATCTATATAAAAAAGGCGCATGCTTTGCTGTCAGGATCAGCAAAGCACACGCCTTTGTGCGCTTTATTTAATTTGTGGCAAAGCCTATCTGAAAACCTTCCAACCGTTTGGCTGCTTCCCCACTATTATAAGGCGGGAGGTTCTTGACCAGAAATGTTTTTCCGCTTTAGAGGTGAAATGTGATAGAAACAAGAAAGGCGCCGCGAGTTCTT
>OFMG01000480.1_pt1 | contig 52556 bp, 47 predicted proteins | sample 1541751 | NCBI WGS metagenome assembly OFMG01 (sample SAMN04209232, study PRJEB22552) | human gut metagenome | biome: gut; material: feces | host: Homo sapiens | place: USA: Oklahoma
TTCGTTTTTCGTACCTCTATCTTTCTTTATGTTTTTATGAATACTCGATACATTTCCGTTATACAACTTAAAATTTCAAAGCACTTTTCTTTTTTGTATACATACCATGATAGTATAAAAGAAGAAAAGGAAAATAGAGATGAATCAATGTTATTGTGATCGATCATCAGGAATGTGTGAGCATGGTCATCGGCATGGTGGAGTGGATTCTATGCCGGTTGCTATGCAGTATGTTCCATGGCAGCATTGGAGCAGGATTTATAGTCCGGAAGAAGGATTACAATGTGGAACGATCTTTCCAGAGTTGAATAAACCATTTTATGGGAAAGGGGCGTGCCGGTAATGAATCAGTATGATAAGAAAAAGTTGTTAAATTATATTGATGCAGTCAGCTTTGCATTGATTGATACGAATCTGTATCTCGATACACACCCAAATGACAAAAAAGCAATGGACCATTTTAATCAATATCAGAAGGCAAGAAAGCAGGCATTAAAAGAATATGCGAGAAATTTTGAACCATTGACGATTGATAGTGCAGATATAGATGATCATTTTACATGGGCAACGGATTCTTGGCCATGGATGAAGAGGGGAGGTTGTTGATATGTGGAATTATGAAAAACGATTGGAGTTTCCGGTAAATATCAAACGAACAGATCCCAAGATGGCACAATTGATCATTACGCAGTATGGTGGTCCAGATGGGGAATTAGGAGCTTCGATGCGGTATTTGTCGCAGCGATTTGCGATGCCATATAAAAATGTTTGTGGGGTGCTAACCGATATAGGTATATCGGTTTCGATATGGCACATTTAAAGCACATCACAATTATAAAATTTTAGATATAAAAAAAGCACATACAAGATATGTGCTTTTTTTATATCTAAGATGGCTGAGCTATCGGCCTTATACGGGCATCCCCATATAATTAGGGAATCCAATATTTATATTTATTTAGTTTATTATTTGTATTTATTTTTACTTACAAATTGTAAGTATACTCCCCAACCATTGGATTCCCTGATTTTTATAAAATATGTTAGTAATTATAAATTAAATAAATATAAAAAAGGAGAAACACTATGAAAGAAAAAGTAATTGCAATTGTTAATCAGAAAGGTGGAGTAGCAAAGACAACAACAACATTAAATTTGGGGGCAGAATTGGCAAAGGCAGGAAATAAGGTTTTACTAGTTGATTTTGATCCGCAGTCATCATTGACTATTGCATTAGGGCAATTTGATGAAAATATTCCATCGATTGCAGATTTGATGCAGTTAGAAATTGAGGATAGAGACTTACTAAATAAAGAAGATATTATGATTAATATATATGGAATGGATTTGCTCCCTGGAAGTATTGTGTTGGCTTCTACGGAGCTTTTTCTAATTAACGCCACTTGTAGAGAACAGATTTTAAAAACTGTATTAGCAAAATATAAGAAAGACTATGATTATATTCTAATTGATTGTGGACCATCACTTGGAATGTTAACAATTAATGCATTAACTGCCGCGGATAGTGTGATTATTCCAGTAGAAGCAGAATATTTGTCTGCGAAAGGTATGGAATTATTATTAAGATCAGTAGCAATGACGAAACGAAAATTGAATCCTAGTCTAAAAATAGATGGAATTTTGATTACTAGAGTAGATAAGAGAAACAACTTATCTGGACAGATTATCAAGATGGTTAGAGATGCTTATGAAAGTTTAAATATATTTGATAGTCAGATTCCAGAAAGAATTGCAGTGGGGAAATCGCTCAGTAAGCATGAGTTGGTTGCAGGGTTTGAAAAAAATTCAGATGCAGCTATTGCATATAAGAAATTGGCTCAGGAGGTATTAGCAAAATGACAGAAATGACAGAAAGATTAAAACCATTAGGAGAAATGTTTGGATTACCGCAAGATTTTAATGAAGATACAAAAGATAAGGTGACTGAATTAAAAATCAGTCACCTCAAAGATTATCATAAAGGAAATTTAGGAGAAAACAGATATTCGAAACAGGATTTAGAAGATCTTGTAGAATCTGTAAAAATAAATGGAATCATTCAGCCTTTAGTTGTTCGTCCACTTAATGAAAATGATGAATATGAAATTATCCTGGGACACCATCGAAGAGATGCGGCATTACTGGCAGGATTGAATACAGTACCATGTTTGATCAATGATGATTTGGATGATGATACAGCAGAGTTGTTATTTATGGATTCAAATTTGCAGCATGGATTCGAAAAAATGAAACAATCTGAAAAAGCTGAATTGATCTATCGGAGGAATGAGGTTTTAAAACGACAGGGAAGAAGGACAGATTTAAATCCAGATGATCTTACCAAGAGTGTAGATGAAGAATTTAACTTAAGTCGAAGTTCTATTCAGCGATATTTAAGAATTTATCAATTAACTGATAAATTAAAAGAGGCATTAGATAATGGGAAGATTGGAGTAAAGGTAGCCGTGGATCTTTCATTTATTTCTACTATTTATCAGGATCTAATTGCAGATTATATAAAAGAAAATGATGTAAAAATTGATAAGAAAATGTCTGAAAAAATCAAGACGGTGTCAGAAAGACAACATCTAAATGATAAAACATTGTTTGAAATCTTAAATGGAAAATTTTCTGAAGAAGTAAAGGTAAAGCCGAAAAAAACTTCAATTAAAGTAAGTAAAAAGATATTAAACAAATATTTTAAACCAGGACAGAAACAAGATGAAATAGATAAGATTATTGAGAAAGCATTGGAAATGTATTATCAGAATTGAACTGAGGGATAAAATGAGAAGAAGAGTAATGACAATAGCAATGGCTACGTTTTTTGCCGGAATGATGGCTTTTTGTGATGTAGACATAATTGCTGCAGAAGAGAATGTTGTGACAGAAGCAACAACAGAAACAGCTATAATATCAACAACAGAAGAAGTAACAACAGAACAGAATCAATCAGAATTAAAAAATAACACAACGAAGGTAGAAAATAAGGTAACAATTTCAAAGAAACATAAAAAAGATGAAACTTCAAGCAGAAGGAAAAGGCCAAAATCAAAAGAAAGATATTATAAGAAAAAAAAGATTGCTGAAAAAAACGTTGGTTCCAAAAATGAAATCATAAAAAAACAAAAAAATCAAAAAGAATATATAGGAGATTATATATATTTTAATCAAACAGATTCTATTTGGAATAACAATAATTTGTCATTACGATCAGCAGGCTGTGGACCGACAGCGGTTGCAGTCTGTATTTCTAATTTAACGCATAAGTTTGTAAGTCCAGTGACTGTTGCAGGATGGGCTAAAAAAGAAGGATATTATTCTTCTTCCGGTTCACTGCATAGTGCGATCCCTGCGATGGCAAGTCACTGGAATTTGCAATGCAGAGGACTCTATAAAAATGAAAAGGAGATTGAAAGAGCTTTAAGATCCGGGCATATGGTTGTGGGATTGATGGGACCAGGATATTTTACAAATGGTGGCCATTTTATATCATTATTAACAATAAATAAAAAAGGTATGGTTGAAGTGGCAGATGTTGGAAGTAGGGTAAGATCACAAAAAACATATGATCTTGCTTTTATTATACAGAATTCTAAAATAGCAGATGCAGGTGGACCTTTTTGGGAAATTTGGAGCAATAAAACAGACGGTAATAACAATAAAAAGCAGAAAAGGAAGAATAAAGTTCATAACAAAGTAATAAAACAAAGTGATGATCAGAAGAAAAATAAAGAAGAGATTATTCGTAAATTTTATTTGAATTTGCAGATTGATCTGACAGACTTCGAAAAAGAAATTCCAATGGACGAATTATTAATAGGAATTAAGAGTCAGGGGATTCAGGATCATAAAAGTAAAATAAATGATCACTTAAAGGAACTTGGCAATCAATTGAATGATGAAAAAATTGTTCAGGTAAGCGAAACATATAGTTTTGGAATGGATGCAATGCAGTTACATAAAGAAAGAACTTATTTTGCAGTTCCTACCTATTTAGAAAATATTACGAGGATAAATTAATATGGATAAAAAAGAAGATAAGTTTTTAGAAGAATTTTTGTCGAAATGGATAATAATTTGTATTGATGGACCTATAATATACATCCTGTTGAAATTGTTATACTGTATTTATGACAGAATAATGATAAAGAATCTGGTGGTTAGCTTTCAACCAGTACTGTTATTTATAGGATGCCTAGTTGTTGGAAAGTCCATTCTATTTTCTTTTGTTCCCAAAATCGTAGGATTTATTATGAAAACTGATTACAAAGAGAATGAACATAAAAGCGAGGTGAAAGATATGTTGAAAATTTCAGATTATACAAATACTGTACGAGAAGAAATTGAAGGATCATCAGGATTAAAAAAAATGATCCAAAGAAATCTTGATAAGATGAATGAAGTGATAGGAGATATTGATATGTCAGAAAAACAGAAAAAAACATGGTTGTGGTTGGCAGGATATGAAGAAAGTACAATAGATAACATTCTTGATGTTATAAAACAGAAAAGAAGATGATGATGTGCTATTCAAAGATAAATTTATGCATATTAAAAAATATATGATATAATATTTAAGAGGTGATGGAGATGCAAAATCGAGAAATGATAATGCATAAAGTTGGTAAATGGTTTATGATAATTGGAATAGCTGGACTTTTAAGTCTCTTTTTTATTGAGTGGAGTCGATGGAACTTAGTACCGTTGGCAGAAAAAATAAACTTAGTGGCAGTAAGTGAAAATTATCATGAATTTCATACGGAATTTATAGAAGGTGGAATAGCAACATTTAGTATTTTTGCATTATTTGCTGCACCATCGCTTGTTAGGTGGGACAGTAGATCTGCAATTAATGTTACATTACTACTTTTTGCAATAGTTATTGATGCAGCAGCAATTATATCTGTTATTGCAAAAGGTGAAATATTTGAAAACTATGTTCTTGTTATAGTATTATCAATGTGCATTTATGTAAAAAATGTCTTAGAAATGATACAAAAGTTGTATCATTGGATTACGACAGGATCAGAAGAGAATCATTATGACATTGTCAAAATGACATTTATTTGGACGATTATAGCATTTATAATCGGAAAGATTTGGTAGTAAAATGAAAGTTTGGGAAGTTTCAATGAATTATTTAGAGGAGGGTCAGTATGAGAAGAGTAAAAAAATCAATTGTAGTAGTTACAATGATGTTTTTTTCAATGATGTTATTTTCAATGACGAACGTGCATGCAGCGAATAAAAAACTAAAAGTTAACAAAGTATATACTACAACAAAAAAGATTAAAGGAAAAACAAAGAAAAAATACTTAATTAAGGTAAAAATTGGAAAGAAGATTTATAAGAAAAAAGCATCTTCTAAAGGAAACTTTTCAATCAAGATTCCAAAACAAAAAGCAGGAAAGAAGATTAAAATTAAAGTATATAGACGAAAAAATAAAAAGTGGAAACTGTATACAACAAAAATTATTAAGGTAAAAAAGAAAAAAATTAGTGTAAAAAAGTACCCAGGCAAGGAAGATGCAATTGACCTTGAGCAAGTAAAAAAAGATCTTGCGACTGGAAAGGAGATATCTAAAGGAGAAACTGCATTAGGGAAAGGACATTATTATTATTTAATGAACTTTGGTGGACTAAAAGGTGATGCACTTATTGGATATGTAAATGATTATATTGATATTGATACAGATGGTGAGTATGTGACAATGAAGGCAATTAATGGAGCTAAATTATATTATACAGTTGCAGGTGCATCTGAAAAGTCTATGACTCAGCTAGAAGAACCAACATTTAATTCAGAACATTTAGAGCCAGGACAAAAAGTAGTTTTTAGTTGTTATGATTTTAATAAGAATGCAAACAGAGGCGGATTGTATTTAAAAGTACATGCCTACAAGAATGGAAAATTAATTGCGATATCATATGAATCACATTATATGATTCATATGATTCCTGGTTTTTATTATTAAGAATGAGGAGAGAATGAGGTATAAAAGTAAATATAGGGGACCTCCTTAAATGGAGTATCAAGAACACCATGAAGCTGATGGTGTTTTTTTATTGTAAATTTTTCATGAAAAAGGAGACAGATTATGAAGAAAAAAAGATTTAAGAAAATCTGTCATCAGATTGCAGCAATTGCAATGGCAATATTAATGGTACCGAATACACAGGTATTTGCTCAGATTGCAGTAGATGGAGTAAAGAAAATAGATGAAAAGAATTGGTTTAAGACTAATGAAAAAGAATTTTCTTCGTTTGATGACAGTAAGGCCTTAAAGGTCGATGCGGAATATGGTTTTCGCTTATATCGAACCAAAAACAGTACATTTACGGTAGAAGAAGGAAAGAGCTGTAAGTATCCAACGTCTTATAATGGATTGGATTTAAATATACAGGATTTCCAAAAAGAATATCTTTGGTTTAAAACATCCGAAAATTCAGTGGACAAGATTAAGGTAAAGATATCCAATATGGAGATTTATCAGTGTGATGCGGATGGATCAAATGGTCACTGGGTAAAAGTTGATATGGTACGAACTGTGACAGGTATTGAAAAATACAAAGGACAGGATGGATATATTGCTTTAGGTGAAAACTTAACAAATACAGTTTACGTAGGGCTGGAAGAAGTTAAGACAACAAGTACATTCTATAAAGCAGGAACAACAACTAAGGTGTCATTAAAATCCAATGTAACATTAAAAGATATTGATTCCAACCAGTATATTGGGGTAAAAGCCAATAAGGTAAATGGTCAGTATGTATCTAAAGATACGAAACTGAGTTATAAAGAAGATAATGGAACATATATCTATTATGCTGATACAGATAAAGACTATGATAGTGAAGATTTCACCTGTGCAGCGTTCACATTTGAAGGAAATAGTTTTGAATATACTTTTGGACGAAATATTGCAGAGCCAACAAGACATGATCAGTTTGTGGGAAGTGGACAGAACATGGTTCGATTTAAAACTGCCGCCCCAGTTAAGAGTGTTAGCGATAACAATGAAACAAAAGTTAAAAATAATACAGTAGAGCATTTTGGACAGGAATGGACCTATAATGTAGATCAAGTAATTCCCACTGGAATTCCAACAGCACATCACTACTCAAGCTTTATTTTTGAAGATCAGATTGAATCATGCTTAAAGATTACCTCTGTAAAAGTGGTTGCATCTAATATGGAAAAGGAAAAAAATGCAACAAGCTGGTTTGATGTATCAACAGATAATAATAAAGTCACTGCAAAACTGAAAGATCCGAAAGGAAATGATGACTTTTATAAGTATGGCATCTATACATTACAAGTAACAGTGAAATTAGATATTCCAGAAAATGCAACAGAAGAACAGATGAGTGCATTAAAAGAACAATGGAAACAGCATGGACATTATAACGAAACAGATAATATTGTAACTGAGACAAACAAAGCAAAGACAAATGTTGATGGAGATGTTAAGGATACAAATCAGGTAACAACGAAAATAGAAGGTCCTGAAAAGACAGTTAGTGATTCTGATGAAACGAATGTAAAGAAAAATACAGTTCGTTCATTAGCCGATGACTGGACATATTCAATTACACAGAAGATCGCAAAAAATGCAGATGAAAAGTATGTAAGTTTTGCGTTCAAAGATAGCATTGAGCAATGTATGAAGATTAATTCAGTAAAAGTAAAAGCTGATAATGGAAAAGATGTAACAAGTTGGTTTGATGTATCAACGGTAGGAAACGAAGTAAAAGCAACTTTAAAAAATCCAGGATCAAATGATGAATTTTACAAAAACAATTCTTATACAATGGAGATCAATGTGAAGATGGATGTTCCTGAGAATGCGACAGAAGAGCAATTAAAAAGTTTGAGAGATCGTTGGAAAGAACATGGACATTACACTGAAGATCAAAAAATTGTAAAAGAATATAATACGGCATATGTTGAGGTAAATGGACAGAATGTTATAACAAATAAGCCAGAAACAGAAGTTCAGCTTTCTACAAATGAAAAAAATGAACCAGGATTGGCAATTAAGAAAAGTGTCAATCGTTATGAGCATCAGGTAAACGATGTAGTTCATTACATGGTAAAAGTGTCAAATACAAATGAAAAGGCAGATACAGCGTATTTTATAATTAAAGATACAAGTTTACCAGATAGTATGGCATTTGATTTTTCAAGTGTGAAAGTTAGTGGAATTGATGAGAAAGATTACACGATTGAACAGTCTGGAAATGGCTGGATATTGAAGTCTAAAGGTGATTATGCACTTCCATATGGAAAGACAATCACAGTTGAATATGATGCAAAAGCATTAGTTGCATCAAATGGAACCGTCGTTGATAATACAGCAATTACAACTGCAGCTGGTATTCCAGAGATGAAAGATCAGCAGCAGGTATATATTAATAGTCCAAAATTACAGGTTATCAAAAAAGCACCAGGTACAAAATACAAAGTTGGTGATACCGTAGGATATAATGTTACGATTACAAATATAAATGCAGGAACATTTATGAGAGATATTGTATTAAAAGATCTGGTGAAAACAGAAGGGTTGGAAATTAAAGAAGGTTCCGTAGCAGTATTAGTTGGTGGAAAAAATGTAACATCAAATTTAGATATTAGTTATGAAAATGATGGAACAGGATTTACAATCAAAACACCATATAACTTAAAGAACAGTGACATTCCATGTATCGGTATTACACCTTATAAAGACATGGATAACTGGACAGATAAGATTGTTGTTACCTATGATGCAACGATCACGGATAAAGCTGCATTAGCAACGGATCTGGAAAATGTATTTACTGCTCCAGCAACACCAAATACAAATGGGGATACGATTAAAGACGATGATACAATCCCATCTGGTGGCGGTGAGGATACAGAAGATATTAAGATGAAAGCTCCAGCTTTGGAGATTACAAAGAAGTCAAATAAATCTCAGTATGCGATCGGAGAAGTAGCAACATATACATTAACAGTTAAACAGACAAAAGAAAATCTGACAGCAAATAATGTTGTGATCACTGACAAATTTGCACAGGAAGATGGTATGGCTTATGATGCAGACAGTATGGAAGTTAAGCTGAATAAAGAAGATATCACGAAAGATTGTAAGATTACAGTTGAAGGAAATAACTTCAAAATTGAGACTGGAAAAAATATATCTGATGAAGACAAACTGGAAGTAAGCTATAAAGTTTCATTCAGTAAAACTGGAGAATATACAAACACAGCCGTTTCCACAAGTGATAATACAAATGAAGATCAGGCAACAAACGTCATTGAAGTAACAAATGTAACTCCAGAATTGTCAATCAATAAGACATCAGATAAGACAGAATATGCCGTTGGAAATACAGGAATTTACACATTGACTGTGAAACAGACAAAAGCAGATGCAACAGCCAAAAACGTAACAGTAAAGGATCAATTTGTACAAGAAGATGGAATTACGATCAATGCAGAAAGTATGAATGTATCTTTAAATGGTACAGACATCACAAAAGATTGCAAGATCGTGACAAATCAGAATAACTTTACAATTGAAACAGGAAAAGATCTAAGTAGTAAGGATGAACTGTTGGTATCCTATAATGTAACGTACACGAAGGAAGGAATATATAAAAATACAGCAACTACACAGGCAGATAACGCAGATCCAAAAGATGATAATAATTCTGTTACAGTGGTAGATCAAGACGTTACGATGACGAAAGATGCAGATAAGAAAGAATATAAAGTAGGGGACATGGTAAAATATAACGTGTCTGTATCTTTAAAGAAAGAAAATTCTGTATCAAAGGATGTCGTAATTAATGATACGATTCCGGAAGGTCTTGCCCTTCAAAGTGAAAGTGTAAAAGTGAATGGGATAACTGATTACACGATCAATACAGATGGAAACAAGTTAGAAGTTAAAATTCCGGAATTAAAATATGGTGAGAAAGTTGAGGTGAATTATCAGGCAAAAGTATTAAAGAGTGCATTAGGCAAAACATTGGTGAACAAAGCGACTGTTAATGGTTCAGGAATTCATCCAGGACAGGCAGAAGTATCTGTAAAAGTACCAAAGACAGAAAAAACACCAACAAGTACTAATGGAAGTGGGAGTCAGACGACAACTGTAAAAACAGGAGATGACTTTAATGCAATTCCTTATGTTGCAGGTATTGCACTTGGGGCTGTCGCAGGAGTTGTGATTTATCTAAAAAGAAGAAAACTGAAGAAATAAAGGATACTTTTATATACCACATATGTAAAAGATATCACGCATAAGAAACGTAAAGTAAATAATAGCTGTCAAAAGAGGTTGTAGTTTTATCTACAGCCTCTTTTGAAATTATAAGGAAGGAATTAAATGAGTCATATTGATGATACCAGTCAATTAACAAGGAAATTATTGTTGTATATGGATTTAGGATTACCTAACAATGAAATTCAGTTGATTGCAGAAGCTGCAAAATATCACGATATAGGGAAAATATATATTCCAGATCATATTTTATACAAACCTGGAGAGCTGACAAAGAAAGAATATAAAATAGTACAACAACATACAGTAATTGGACACGATATGATCATGAATTCTAACTTGAACAGAGAATTGAAAAAGTACGCTGCTGAGATCGCTTTACACCATCATGAACGAATTGATGGATCAGGATATCCAGATAATCTTTTAGGAAAAGAAATAAAAGATTGGATTCAGGTAGTAGCTTTAGCAGATGTTTATACAGCACTTCGAAGTAAAAGAGTATATAAGCCGGCGTATTCGAAAGAAAAAGCAGTGCAGATCATATTAGAGGGCGGCTGTGGACAATTTCCCAAAGAATATTTAACGAAATTTCAAGAATATTTGACAAAAAGAGTATTTTAGAAATTAGAAAAGTGCAGAAATAATTCTGTGCTTTTTTGATTTCTAAAATTTAAAGGAAGGAGAAGCATATATATGAGAAGACAAAGATTTTCTAGGGAACAGATTGCAGAAGCTGATCAAAGAGACATTCTTGGAGTTGCCAGAGAATTAAATTTGAAATTAGAAAAAAGAAAAAATACATATAAAGTACCTGGATATGGTGGTTTGTATATTACACCTATGAAGAATGCATTTCACTGTTTTTCTGCAGATATGAGCAGAGAGAATAATTGTGGTGGTGGGCCAATTCAGTTAGTGATGTTTATTCATCAGTGTACATTCATTGAATCAGTGTCATATCTTTTAGGTATCAAAGGATTGGATACATATAAAAGAGAACCTGTAGAAGAAAAAGAAATAGAATTTTCTTTACCAGAGCGATCAGATAGCTTTCGACATATTTATGCATATCTTATTAAAACAAGAAAGATTGATCGATGGGTAGTTGATCAGTTCATAAAAGAAAAAATGCTATATGAAAATAAATACCATAGTTGCGTATTTGTTGGATACGATTATGATGGAAATCCAAGACATGCGGCAATCAGGGGAACCATGACAAGTAAAGCATTTAAAGGAGAAACACGAGGAAGTGATAAAAGATTTGCATTTCATCGATCTGGTGAAAACAAGATGTTACATGTGTATGAAAGTCCGATTGACATGATGAGTTATTTAACATTATATCCAGATGCAATCAAAGATCATCATGTAGCACTTTGTTGTCTTGCGGATACGTCACTGCAAGAATATGTAAAACATTATGACATTCAGAGAATATTTTTACACTTAGACAACGATGAATGGGGAAGAAATCAGACAGAAAAATTAAAAGACTTCTATGGGAAGTCATACGATATTTGGGATGAATCGCCGTTTGATGGCTATAAAGATTTTAATGAACAGTTGGCAGGTAGAAAAGGATGAAGGACAGAAGAAAAACAATCCGGATAAGCAAAGAAGATGAGCAGAAATTACTGGATTCTTTGAAAGATACAGGGATGAATTTTTCGGATTATGTTAGAAAGGCGATTTCCGATCATCCTATTATTGTCGTTTCTGGTATTCAAGATTTACATCTACAGGTAGCAAGGGTAGGAAATAATCTGAACCAATTGGTTATGTTGGCCCATGAAGGAAGAATTACCAGTGTTGATCTTACCGAATGTTTTGAAATGCTGCAAATGACTTATTCAAAACTAAGTGAAATAAGTGAGGTGATAAATCATGGCGACTGTGATTCAGGCCCAGGATAAGAGTGGAAAGTATATGAAATATGATACCAAGAGTAAAATGAAATATATTCTTGACTATGTTCATGATCCTGAAAAAACCAGATCGGAATTACAGGGTGGAACCCTTCTGATGAATCCGGAAAATGCATATGATGAATTTATGCTGACAAAACAATTATGGGGGAAGGATCAGGAAGGAAAACGAATGTGTATGCACTACATACAATCGTTTAAACCTGGAGAAGTTACCCCAGAACTGGCAAAGCAGATTGCAGATGAATTTGTAAAGCAAAAAAATTTTCAAGGGTTTCAGATTTCTTATGCTGTTCATACAGATAAGAATCATATTCATACGCACTTTATACTGAATACAGTAAATGTGGAAGATGGCCATAAATGGCAGTTAGCAGACTTGAAAATTTTACGGAGAGTTTCCGATCGATTATGCAAAAAACATGGCTTATCAATCCTTCCAGAAAAAGAAGTTGCCAAAAGTAAATCTCCAGCCCAAAGGGATGCAGAGAGAAATGGAACTAGTTGGAAGAAAGAAACACAAATGGCAGTAGATGCAGCATTAGAGGTTGCTGAGAATCATACGGAATTTTTTTGGCTAATGAATAAGCAAGGTTATCAGGTACGATGGAAGAATGAATATAAATATGTATTGTTTACAAATCCCGATGGCAAAAAAATGAGAAACCGAATCTTTGAAAATCCAGGAAATTATACAAAGGAGGCAATGCGTGAAAGATTTAGAGAAAACTATAAAAGACATAAAAATAAAGAACCAGATGAAAAATCTGAGTCATTAAGTTATCGAACAGAAACATTTTTTATTGTAAGAGATGTAGCTAATACTGCCACATCAAAAAAAGAATTTATTCAGTTGATGGAACAGAATGATTATCATGTTCAATGGAATGATGATCACAAATATATAACTTTTTGGAAAGATGGACATAAACCAGTGCGTAATCGATCATTTTATCCAAATGAAGAATATACGAAAGAGGGATTAGAAGAAAAATTTAAAAGGAATGAAGAAAGACTTAATAGAATTCGTTCAGGAAAATATGATGCTAAAAATGTTGTAGAACTACAGAAATTAGATAAGCTGTTTTTATTATTTTCAATAATAGAAGGGGCTGATGACAATGCATATCCACATCAGACGAACTTACATGAACACTCCGTAAGATCGATTGATGAGTGGAAGAGAGAACAGGCGAAAGGACATGGAATGGATTGGGAAAGATAGAGAGAAGGTGTTTAAGTGGTAAAAAAAGAAAGTAATCCGATTGTGATGTTCTTTAAAAGACGTGCAGTCAGGATTGTTGGAATTATAGGATTATCTTTTGTAATGCTTTATGCAAGTGCATTTACAGCAATTTTTTTAGATAGTACATTAAAAAATCCAGAGCAGATAAAATTTGTGACTGATCCAGTCGCTATGAAGCAATGTATTTCAAATAATGAACAGATAAGAATGTTTACGATCTTCTTTTTTGTTATTTTATTATTGGGAATTATAACATTATTAGTTGGTGGCAAATCATCTTTTAGGGTTGATATGATAGAGATTACACCTGAAATTCATACACCAGTGCCTGTGGGACAGGGACAACATGGTACAGCAAAATGGTTGTCAAATGAGAAATTTGATCAGGTATTTGATTCAGATGTAATTGATTCAAAAAAATTAATGGATGGAAAAGAACATTTTTCAGCAGGTGGATTGGTACTAGGAAAAGAAGATCTTAAAAGATCAGATTTTTTTGGAAGAACAAAAGAGAAAATATATCATATTACCAAGGATTTACATGCACTTATCATAGGTGCAACAAGATCAGGAAAAACAAGACATATTGTAATCGAAACGATTGTTGATCTTATTCTGGCAGGAGAAAATATTTTTGCAGTAGATTTGAAAGGTGAATTGAGAGACTATACAGAAGATGCAGCTAAAAGATATGGATATGAAACGATATGTATTGATTTTATTCATCCATATCAATCGGATCGAAAAAATTTTTTGGAACCAGTGATACAGGCTCTTCGCAGAAATGATATATCAAGAGCAATTGAAGAAACTTGGAGTTTGGTCAGTCAGTTAGTTGGTGAACCACCAGAAAATGGAGAGAAACTTTGGAACAGTGGTGAAGCAGCAACATTGGCGGCTTCAATTATGGCTGTTTGTTATGATAATCAAGATCATCCAGAATATCAGAATCTGACAAATGTATTTTACTTTATCACAGAAATGTGTTCTGATTATCGAGGAGCATTGCCGTTACAATTTTATATTGACTCACTTCGAGAGGAACACCCAGCGAAGATCTTGTTAGCAGCAACGAAAGTTGCAGCAATGCGAACAAGGTCTTCTTTTTATGTTTCAGCAATTATGACATTGAAATTGTTAACAATTCCAGCAATCAATCAAATGTCAAATAAGAGCGATTTTGATATTGGAAATATGATAGAAGAAGGGAAAAAAATCATTATTTATCTATGCTTGCCAGCAAGAGATAAAACATATTTTCCATTGGCCAGTTTGGTTTTGCGTCAATTATCGGATTTGATTGATTATGCAGCAGACGAAAAATATGGAGGACGGGTTCCTGTACGATGGAATTTTGTTGAAGATGAGCTTGGAAATTTCACGAAGATAACAAATATGAGGCAACAGACTTCATTTGGTACTGGAAAAGGAATCAGACATTTTATGTTTATCCAGTCATATGCTCAGTTGGACGATGTATACGGTGAAAAGGTTTCGCAAATTATTCAGGATAATGCGGATATAAAGATATATCTTCGAAGTCCAAATCCGACTACAAAGAAGAAAATATCTGAAGATTTAGGAAACTATACAACACGTTCTTATTCAAAAAGCAATAATACTCCGTCAGGTACATTTAGAAATGGTGGAAGTGATGGGGAAAGTTCTAATTTAATGGGACGGCCATTACTGTATCCGGATGAGGTCGGCAAGCTGAAAAGGCCATATTCTTTAGTTATGTCAGATTCTGATCCGGCGATTATGTATGCCCCAGATTTGTCACAATATGCGATGAATGAATTTTTAGGTATGGGTGATGAAGAGCATAATAATTGGTTGAGACAAAAAAAAGCAGAAGAGCATAAGAAAAATGAACGTCCCCATAATTCAAAAATGGAATTATGGGGAATTTGGAATGTGTGGAAAAGACACATTGATGCACAAATATTAAAGCAACAAAAAGAAAAAGCGGCCAAGGCTGCAAAAAAATAACAAGGAGAAACAAAATGAAGAACAAATTAATGAAACTTAGAGGAAAAATTACGGTAATTATGATGAATATGATTACCTGTTTTTTGATGGCACAAAATCATGTATATGCAGGTGGTATTGGAAGTTCTAAATTATTTACTGGAACTAAAAGCATGTTAAATGATATGAAGACACCATTGATTGGATTGTCTTCTGTGATTGGAATTGTAATGATTATCTATAATCTAATCCGCATGAAAATGGCAGATGATGTGGATACCAAAATGTATAAAAAAAGAATATTTATAATCCTTGTCTGTATGGTTCTGGTTGTTTCAGTTGCTGCACTAGTTCCAACAATTTTATCTTACTATAAATAGAAAATATCAGGAGGTCTTAAATGTTAAAAAGCTTATTCAATGATTTTTTAGAAGATCTCGCGAAGGATGCTGTTAAGTTGATTAATAAATTCCTTGTTGATCTAATGGATATAGCATTAAATTGCCAAAATTACATCAGTACAAAGCATTTAATTAAGGGTTTAAGCCTAAGCAAAGTTAATGCAGTGATATTAAAATATGCAATTGCATTACTGATATTAAAATTTGTCCAAAAGGGTTTTTCAATTTATATATTGCAATCGGATGGAGATCCAGATCATGATCCAATTCATATTTTAACAGGCTTTTGTCAGGCGGTTGCAATTTCAGTTACATTTTTAGGATTATATACACGACTTGTCAATATTTTCGAAACCTTTACAAAAGCAATATTAACGGCGATTGGAAGTAAGGGAGAAATAGAAGCAATTAAAGATCAATTTTTGTTGACATTATTTGGAAATGGAATAACGACAGTTCTATTGCTTATCATATTTTTAATTATAATCTTTTTGATATATATACAGATAATTAAGAATGGTGCAGAATTAATGGTTTTAAAATTTGCTATTCCACTTTTAAGTGTAGGACTTATGGATAGTGACGGTGGATCTTTTAAGATTGCTGGGAAAAAGTTTCTGCAGATGGGATTTACTTGTACATTGCAGATTATTTTGCTTCGATTAGCTATGGCTTTATTATTAACCGGGCATGTAATCTGGTCCGTAGCATTTGGATCATTGGCATTAAAAGGACCGAAGTTAATTCAGGATTATCTGTTTGCGAATCAAGGTAGTGGATTGGCAGGAAAATTACAAGTTGCTTCAAATATTAGACGAATATTTGCACATTAGGAGAAAAAATGAATACAATTACAGATTTAATTAAAGCTTTTATGATTTTAGTTAACGCAGGAGGAATTTTTCGAATTTTAACTTTGATTTTTAGTACGATTAATGACCCTGATTCAAAAGAAACTAACTTTCGAAGAGGTAGAAACGTTATCTTATTTATGATTTTAACAATATTGATTTATAGTTTTAAAGATAGTATTTTAGAATATTATCAGTAGAAAGTGAGGAAAAAATTAATGGAAGAAAGAGAAAAAGAGGATTTATACATACCAACGTATGTGACGGCTCAGCATGAATATTTTCCTGGATTTGGAAAAAAAGAATTATATCTCACAATCCTTATGTCAGCATTTGTAATTGTTTTTTCAATTATCTTGTATGGAATATCTCGGGATCTATCGATCGTAGTGTTAACGATCATGATTGGAATTACAGCATGTATAGGGTTTAATACAAGACTGGAGGGCAATATTTCGATGAGAGCATTTGTATTATTGTTTATTGCATACCTTAAAGAGCAACAGGTATATTTATATAAATATAAAGATGAATGGAAGGTAGAAGAATGATTCTGTTTTTAGTCACACAGGAATTAGAATATCTTGGATCAGAACTGAATGTCCTTCATCGGAATTATATTGTATGGAATTGTAGGCTGACAGATTTTATCAAAAGAGAATATATCAGCATCGATACAATGAAGCCACAAGCAATTGTAATTGAGCAGGTAGCATTGGAAAATTCAAAAGATCTGATAGAATTTCAAAATAGCTTTCCGGAGATAAAGATTATTTTGATTGTTCGAGATAAAAGTGAACTTCTAGATTTGCAAGGAATAGAAATTGTTGATCAGAATGAAAATATTCTTGAATCATTAAGAAAGATCTTAAAAATCTCGGAAAAGCCAAAGATAGATGTTCAAAAGCAGGAAATACAGATAGGTTTTTTATCGCAGGATAGAAAAACAGCAGTATTGGCAGCAATTAATTTTGTGAAGACACTTTCAGAGGCAGAAAAAAATTTATGTCTTTGTGAAATAACAACAAATGTAAAAAAAGCAATACTTCCAAAACTGTCATCAAACTATGGGTTAATAGGAGAAAATGGCATATATAAGTGGAATGATATTTCATTTCTATGTAATAGTGGAAAAGAAGGTGTGGTGTATACAGTCTGTTCTTTTTGTGAAGAAGATCCAATAGAAAAGATGTTTGAACAGTGCGATATACAAATATGGTGTGAATCAGATGAGGGAGAATTGATTCTGCATTATGAAAATAGGCACATACGCATTAGTATTGATAATCCATTTGAAAATGATCATACTGAGGATTTTAGAGAGTTACTTGGGAGTCAAAACACAATTTTAGATACAGAGAATACTAATATTGAAGAAGAGTGTATAGTTGAACAAAATAGTAAAATAGTTTCAGAAATTAAAAAACAAGAAAAAAAGAAGAAGTCAAAAAAATTCAAAATTAACATGAAAAAAGCAGGATTTATTATGATCCTGCTTTTTTGCATTGTATTAGTTTTTTTTGGACTTTCTATTGTATTGAAAAATATAAATGCAGGCAAAAAGAAGCAGCATTTAACAAAAGAAATACAGAAAGAAAAGGTTACAACACAGGGGACAACGCAGACAGCAACTGAAGAAGTGACGACAGAAAGAAAAACAGAAAAAATGACAGAATCTTCAACACAGAAGGCAACAACAGATAGAAGAAATATTACGACATCTACAAGAAAAAAAATTGGAACGACAAAAAAGCGGAACACAACAGCAAAAAAGAAAAAAACGGTAAAAAAGGTCCGAAAAACAGTAAAAACGACACAAAAAAAACGAACAACGACAGAAAAAAAACGTGTAACAACGCATCAGCCTAAAACAACAACAGAGAATTCTAAAAATCATACAAAGGAAGAATTCAATGTTGATTATAAGGTTGAATGAAATGTGGGGATAAATAAATGACTAAGGAAAAAAGAATAGAAATAAAGGAGAACAGAAAAAATGTCAAACAAAACAATAAAGGTTCGAATTACGAACGAGGAATTATTTGCACTGGGGTTCGAAAGGGTTATTTATAACGGAAAAGAATATGTCGATAAATCCCCTTTATTCTTGGATTCTACTTGCCCACTTTCACAAGCCTATCATCAATTGGCTGCGAAGAAAGCTAACAGAGCAAAATTAATGGAAGAAACAATGAAAAAGAAGAGAAAATAAAGGAGCAGTACATGAAGAAAAAAGAAAAAAAGAAGAAACTTACAGCAGAACAAACAACTGCCCAGGAATTTACGAATGTATTGAATATCCAGAATAATTATTTGTATACAAGAGATGGATATGTAATTGGTTATATTAAGATAATACCAGTCAGCGTAGGATTGCTATCCAAAAGAGAAAAAGAAACGTTAGTGAAGCAGCTGACGGCAGAACTATCAGTTGAAAAAGAACCATTTCATTTTCTTGCGATATCACGTCCGGTAGATATGCAGCCTCTTTTGGAATCGTATGCTCATCTCCGTAATGAGACAAGTGATCCATATCGAAGAGAGTTACTTAGAAAAGAAATGGAAAATTTATCTGATTTCACATTTGGAGATGAAATTGTAGAAAGACAGTTCTTTTTTTACTTATCTATGAAAGCTGCAGAAGATGTGGAAAGAGATTTAAAGAAAAGAATTAGTGAATTTGCAGAGCATTTTGAGGCGGTCGGAATTAAAACAGAAATCCTAAAGGATCAGGATATAGTTCGTTTATGTAACCTTGTGAATAATCCGGCAGTTGTATCAATTGAAGATGAGATGACAGATGCATCGATACCAATATTAAAAGGAGTGATATGATGGCTAAGAAACAGAAAATGGAAGAAAATGCTTCGTTATTAAATATTATTTCGCCGATCGCATTGAAATTTGAATCCAATAATTTTACATTAGGAGAAAACTACTGTAAAGGATACGGTATGATAAAATATCCACCTGCTCCAAATTATGGATGGTTAACACGTATTACGAATATTCCATCAACAGCAGTTTCCTTTACTTTTACGCCCAACCAAGGGGAAATCCTGGAGAGTATTAACAAGAATATAACAATGCTATCAGGACAGGCAAGAACAGCAAAAGATCGATTGAAGCAACAACGAGCAGAAAAAGGTGCAAAAGATGGAATGAAATTGCTGCAGCAAATCGATGAAAATGGAGAAGTTGTTGGAGAATTGGCAGGAACATTAATTCCAATGGCAATAGATAAAGAATCTTTAAAAAAAGTAGAACAGAAGATGCGTGGAACATGTGCAATGACCAATCTGAAAGTTAGACCACTTACATTGATGCAAAAACATGCATTACAGCATGTTGCACCATTTTATATTGAAAATCCATTATTAAATGAGGTATCAAATCGTGTTATGCCGCTTCGAACTTTTGTCGGTGGATTCCCGTTTAGTTCTTCAGGACTGAATGATAATGCAGGTTGTTATGTTGCAAAGGATGCAACTGGAGGACTAGTTGTGCTAGACTTTTGGCTGCGTGAAAATGATCGAACAAATTCTAACTTTGTTATTATGGGGGTCCCTGGAAGTGGTAAAAGTGCGGCAGTGAAGCATATTACTTTGTCAGAATTTATGCTAGGAACAAAACTGATATTTATTGATCCGGAAAGTGAATATAAAGATTTTTGTAAAAATCTAAATGGCAATTGGTTAGATGCAGGGGGATCACCAGAAGCACGTGTAAATCCATTACACATAATGCCAATTCCAAAAAATGATGAATTAGATGAAACAGAACCAGGACTTACAGATTACTATGATAAGGATGAGGGAAATGGTCTTGGAGACTTAGCTCTTTATATTAAACATTTAGAGATTTTCTTTTCTTTATATATTCCATCTTTGACGGATAAACATAAAGCAGTCTTAAAAAAGACGTTGATTGAATTATACAAAGATTTTGATATTGATTGGAACACAGATGCGAAGAAGTTAAAACCTGAAGATTTTCCGATTTTATCAGATATGTATAATAAATTGTTGGAAAAGGCTAGTGTATCAAAAGAAGAAGGAAAAATTGAAACAGAAAATATATATGAAGATCTAGCATTGTTTTTAGAAGATGCAGCAAATGGTGCGGACAGTGCATTATGGAATGGACCGACAACATTACAAACAGATAAACAGATTACAGTTTTGGATACATATTCTCTTCAGTCTACATCGAACAATGTGAAAAGAGCCCAATATTTCTTATTGGAGACATGGTCATGGAATATTATGAGTAGTGATCGAACAGAGAAAGTTGCATTAATCTGCGATGAAGCTTACCTGATGATTGATCCAGAAGTTCCCCAATCTTTAGTGTTCTTACGAAATGTGGCCAAGCGAGATAGAAAATATGAAGCTGGATTATTTATTATTAGCCATAGTGTTGTAGATTTCTTGGATCCCAAAATTAAAATGTATGGACAGGCATTGCTTGATACGCCATGTTATAAGATTTTATTTGGAACCGATGGACAAAACTTAGAAGAAACTGATAAGTTATACAATTTGACAGAAGCAGAAAGAGAGCTTCTAGAAAGTAAACGAAGAGGACATGCATTGTTTATGATTGGATCAAAGAGATTGCATGTTAATTTTGAAATTCCGGATTATAAATGGGCATATTTTGGAAAAGCAGGTGGTCGATAAATGAATGAAGCTTATTTCGCAATGCGTATGCTTGCGGATGAAGAAAACAGAAAAAAATTATTGATCATTATTTTAATACCTATTTTGTTTTTTATTGTAGCTATGTTGGCAGCTTCTGATATGGGAACAACAGCTGGAACAGCAGCTTCTCCATTATCAGATCAGGTGGAAAAATGGAGACCAATGGTTACTCAGTATTGTACAAAATATAAGATTCCAGGATATGTAGATTTGGCATTAGCACTAATGCAGGTAGAATCAAGTGGTAATGAACCAGATCCAATGCAGGCGGCAGAGGGGGCTTATGGTCTTTATTGTTTAAAAACAAAAAATAATAGTGGTGGACATAGCCATAGTCCGAACGGGATCCCATCCGGACATGGAGAATGTTCCGTCAATGCAGGAGTGCAGGAATTAAGAGATGCTTTAAAAAAAGCGGATGTTGAAGATCCAACTGATCTCGATCATATAAAAGTAGCAATTCAAGGTTATAATTATGGGATGGATCGCTGGATTTCCTGGATAAAAAAGCATGGTGGAAAGTATACATTGGCACTTAGTAAAGAGTATAGTGCGACAATGATGCCGGCTGGTGCAAAAGGGACTCCTAATCATGCTGAAAAGGTAATGAAATACTATTCGATTGCAACAGGGGATTCTTCGGCAGAGGTTTCCTTGTTAGAAGGAAATTCTGGTCTAAAGGTTGTTTATTATAATCAGGGAGATGCTGCATGGAAATCCATTCCATATAGTACGTCAACAATAGGACAGAGTGGATGTGGACCTACAAGTATGGCAATATGCATCTCTACGCTTTCTGGAAAGAAAATAACACCAAGGCAGACTTGCCAATGGGCAGGAAGTCAGGGATATTATGTGAAAGGAGCAGGAAGTAAGCATGATGTTATTCCAGGATTAGCGAAAAAATATGGTGTGAAATGTAAAGGTGTTGGAAAAAATAAGCCCCAGATTATCCAAGCATTGAAGACAGGAAAACTAGTAGTAGCAATTATGTCTGCAGGACATTTTACAAGCGGTGGTCATTTTATTGTATTAACAGGAATTAAAGATGGGAAAATCACTGTAGCAGATTGTGGATCAAGGCAAAGAACAAAGCAGACATGGAGTTTAGATCTGATTGTCGATGAATCAAATAGTAGTGCAAGTGCAGGAGGTCCGTTTTGGATAATATCAAAATAAAACGATGGATATGCGATATATTATTGTTTCTATGTTTTACAGCAATCGCTTTTTTTGCAGGTAAGATTTTGATTAATCAATGGAAATATAAAAAAGCACAGAAAGAATATGATACGTTGCAAAAAGCAGTACAAACAGAAAAATCTATCAATTGGAAGAAACTTAAAAGAATGAATAAAGACATTGTTGCCTGGATTAAAGTACCAGGAACAAAAGTTAGTTATCCGATCGTTCAGGGAAAAGATAATAGTACATATTTACATAGGACATTCCATAAGAAGTACAATCCATCGGGTTGTATTTTTTTAGATTATAAATGTAAAAAAGATTTCATGTCAGATAATAATGTTATTTATGGGCATCATATGAGAGATGGATCGATGTTTGCAACATTTGTAAAATATAAAAATCGATCGTTCTGGAAGAAGCATCAAAAGATTATTTTGTATCTTCCAAAAGAGACCAGGACATTAAAAGTAATTGCTGCACGTGCAAACAAACCAGAAAAATTACCGATTGAATTCAAAAATAAAAAGGATAGAGAAAATTATCTATCAAGAATTCAATCTATTAGTTATTTACCAGATCAGAGTATCAGGAAACGATTGTATACATTTGTTACTTGTAGTTATGAGAAAAACGATTACAGGACTTATATTTATGCAGTTGAAAATCAGAAAGAAGTGAGAGAATGAATCAGAGACAAGGGAAAATAGTATCACTTGTTGTTGCTGTGATTGTAATGGTTGTGTTGATCATAATAGCAGTGATCGTAAATCGACCGCAAAAGAAACAAACAAAACGATCTGCAGTTACAACAACAGAAGTTAGTACAGAAAAAAAACAGACAGAAGAAACGACAGAAGAAGAGCAGATGACAGAAGCACCCAAGGATACATCAGACTGGGAGATGCAGCCGGCAGAGAATACTGAGCCGGATACAGGAGAAAAGATTAAATAAGATTTTAGGAGAAAAATAGTATGGAGATGTTCACAAGTTTTAAAAAAGTCATGGCTGATCCAGAGATTACAACGGCAGGCAAGAGTGTATTTTTAAATTTATTAAGCCGTATGGATAAAAAAGGCTATTGCTATCCGGCAGTAAATACGATGGAAGATGAAACAGGATACTGTGAACGTACGATCCAAAGGCAGACAAACAAATTAGCGGAAAAAGGCTATATCGTAAAAGCAGAACAAAAAGCGATGGGAAAACAATTTACAAATCGATATTATTTAACTCCAAAGGACAAAAGAGATTTTCTTTTCAATGATAATGATATTAAAGAAGTTGTCAGAAAAAATTCTGTTTTTCAGGATTTTCTGAAAATGGAAGAAGTAATTGTAACAACAGAGTATAAGCATCATTGTTTACATTTAGTATATCGAAGTATGAAAATAACAAAATTAGAAAAGTTAGTACTTGCATATTTTATTATGCGTGCGGATCAGGAAGCTTTTACTTACTTTTCGGTTGAAAGACTTTCGGGAATCTTAAGGATTCCTTTTTTTAAGCTTCGAAGAGTGATAAAGACATTGATTTATCGGAAATTACTTCGTATATCACAACAGATCATAGAGGGCGAAACAGTTATTTTTGCAAGAATCTGTATCGAGAAATTTGGATTAAAAAGTTTTGTAAGGAAATGTGTGAAACTAATCCGACATACATACAGCATTCAGGATATCAAAATATATCTTTATATTGTAAGTATTAGAACAAAAACTGAATATAAAGAAATCCAAAAGAAGTATAGATTTCACAGGATCTTACAAAAAATACAGATGATTCAGGATCTTGATCGACACGTTCTTTTCTAGTATGAATGAATGTCACCCTAAGAAGACAATAGTAATTTAAATAAAATATATCATTGAAAAAAACAATATTATTATACTTTAGATATCTTAAGTATAGAGAGGCAGGTGGTAAAAATGAGAAATAGTATAACAAATTGTGATATCGAAACAAATGATCTGGCATGGATTCAGAAGATGGTTGCTGGGCCAGAAAATATAGATGATCTTGACTGGGTAGATGAAGATGAATTGACAGGAGAGGAAATAACAGACATTAGACAACTGGAAGCGTTCGGAGTAACAGATCAGTCATTGAAAAAATTTAAAAAATCTAATATGTAAATGATAAAGGCAAGATGCAGATCTTTGCCTTTTTTTCTTAGTCAGGAGGAAAATAAATGGCAAAATCAAAGGGAAAAACAGCTTCACAGATTGTAAGCGAATCAAGACAAGAACTTGTGGATCAGTTAATACAAAAGATGAAAGATGGTGTATCACCTGTACGAGAAATGTGGGATTCTGTGAGTACATATGGACTGCCAAACAATCCAATCAGTGGTGCGAGATACCAAGGAGTTAATTTATTAAGACTTCTAATCGCATCGGCAGTTGGAAAATATGAAGATTCACGTTGGATGACGTTAAAGCAAGCTAATAAGCAGGGATATCGGATTAAAAAGGGTGCAAAATCAGTTTTGTTGGAAAAATGGGTCTGGTCAAAGATTGTTGAAGAGGAAAATGAAAATGGTGAATTAGAAAAAAAGATAGTAAAACTCAGGAATCCATATGTGAATTTTTTTAGAGTTTTTAATGCAGAGCAGATTGATGGAATCGGCCCAATTCCTAAAGTGATTCCGATGGAGAAAAATGAGATGTTAAAACTGGCCGAAGAAGTCATTGCTTCTAGTCAATGTGAAATTGTGGAATCAATGCAGAACAGGGCATATTATTCACCAAAAGAAGATAAGATCACGTTGCCACCAAGAGATTATTTTAAGAGTCAGGAAGCGTTTTTAGCGGTAACACTTCATGAAATGTCACATTCTACAGGGCATCCGGATCGTTTAAACCGGCCGTTAGTCAACAAATTTGGAACACCGGAATATGCGAAAGAAGAATTAAATGCAGAATTTGGCAGTGCTTTTTTACAGATGGACTTAGGAATTAAATTATCAGATGAAGCAATCAATGATCATGCTGCATATCTTCATTCATGGATTTCAGTTTTGGAAAATGATCCAAACGAGTTATTCCGAGCCGTCCATAATGCATCAGAAATTTCGGATTATCTGATAGAAAATTATCAGGAATATCAGGCAGAGCAGCAACATGATATGCAGCAAAAGCAAATTTCAGAGATACAGAGTGAGGAACTAAGTAATTCAGGAAATGCAAAATTAAGGGTTGCAATAAAACGAGCTGTAAAAGCAGGTAGCATTGAAGCGGGAGTTAAATATCTCGAAAAAAGTGAATTAAGGCATCCAGATGATGTGGAAGGTCACCGATTGGTAAAAGAAAAATTTTTAGAAAACATCAAAGAATTTCTGCCAGAGCAACAAGAAGCAGATATGCAGGAGAAAGAAAAACAAAATGTATTTCAAGAGGAAGTAATAGCAGAAGCAGAAATGCTTGGTTTTAGCAGTGTGGAAGAATTGCAAGATAAAATTAAACATGGAATGCCAACAAAAAACTATGATACATCAGAGTTGATCCATCAAGTATCTGAAGCGTTGGATGGAAATTATAAGCAGGAAAATCTCTGGGAAGCAAATCAGGAAAGTTTGTCAAAAGAAGCAGAGTATGAACAGCCAGATATTGTAATCAATGAATCAGAGATGGAATTAGATTTAGAAATTTAGGAGGTATATAGATGAAGGATGTTAAAGTTTACGCTCAAAATCTTAGAAGTTATAACATGGGATTGGATCAAGGACGTTGGCTTACTTTGGGGATTGAGGAACAGGAATTACAAAGAATCCTAACAGAGCAGTTGCATCTTACAGAAAATCATCCAGACATGGCGATTTTTGATTATCAGGCAGATTTTGAAATCAGTGAATATGAAGATATATATGAATTAAATCAAGCTGTAGCTCAATTAAAGCAGTTGCCAGAACAGGATTATGAGAAAGTGATGGATTATTGTGATACAAGGGATATTACTTCTCCGTTAGAAATCTCCAATGTATGTCTGCAGGCCGATGAAGTGCCATATGAACGATTTCCAGATTGGATTGATGAAAATGTAAAAGATCCAGAAGAAAAACTTGGATATGCATTGTTTGAAAATAACAGTTTGGCTCCAGAAATTAAAGCTGCTGGTATGGAAGGTTATTTTGATTACAAAGCGTATGGAAGGGATGAAGCCATTAATTCATACGATATTGGTGACCATGGCTTTGTAAATAAAAGAATATCAATTGATGTTGAAAAGTATTCTTATGAAGAAATTCAGAATCAGTTGAAAGAAAATGGGTTAGATGAATCAATGGAATATAAAGAAGAAAATACATGGAAGTCAGAAGAAAATTTTTGGTCAGATGAAGCTACCTATGAACAGGAAACTTATATGGCAAGTGATAATGAAATAATGGTAGAAGAGGATATAGAAATTACAATGGATAATTAATGAAAAAGGAGTCAACTATGATTATTTTATCAGACGATATTATATTCCGAAAAGCAGTTATTCATCTACTCAATGTCGAACTTGGTAAATTTGCTCCTGCACAAGATTTATTTATGATGCAGCCAGATGTCATAGAGTTGGTTAGAAAACAAGTATGTTATTTACTAAATAGTGACGAATTGAAAGCTGCAGACTGGAACACAAAAGAACCAGTTTTTCAGAAACTCGAACAAATGAATGAGAAAGATGATAAATCCTTTATCCAAACAAGTTCATATCTTGCAGATCGCTTGTTTGATATTATGTGCGACAGCGTTGAAATTCCATCCGCAGATTTACTATGCTTAAGCTTTCAAACAAATCAGGAAATCTATTATGCATTAATCAAACTGAATTATCAAAATAGTTTTATGCATGAACTTATGAAATACGATAATGAAGAGATTATAAGTAACATAAGACATAAAAAGTTTTTACCATTAGGGAAAAGAATTTCTGAAGGTATTATATTTAATCTGTCATTACAGAAAGTAATGTTAAAAGAAAAGAAATATGAAATGTTGAATGGCGATAAAATTTATTACCTTACAGAAAGATTTTTAAGATCGATTGCACAGACGGAAGCTAAAAGAAAATATCAGATTCTTTCAAGGACAATTAAGACAATCAATAAAAAATATCCAGAAGACGGTTTGGAGCATCAGATGGATACAAAGAGTAAACTGTGCAAGATCTTTGAAGAAGACCAGGAATTTTCAATTAATAAAATTGGAGATGAACTTTTCGGTAAAAATCCACAGAAGAAAATGGAATTTGATGAAAAGATGGAACGTTATAACATGCAATATGATAAGTTTACTGTCGAAAAAGAAGAAACGATTAAAGACTTAGGCTATATCAAATTACGAACAAATAACGAGATTGAAATAAAAATACCAATGGAAGAATATCAAACAAAAGAATGTATCAAAGTAGACGAAGAACCAGATGGTACAAAAACTATTGTTATGAAAAACATTGAACAGGTAACTGTAGAATAAAGTATCTGTTTAATGTTTTTTCAATTATAAAACTGTTAAAGGAACGAAAATGTCATGAAAATTAGAGATTCACCAGATTATTATGAGGTAGAGAAAAAGTTAAAGAAAAAGTAGTAAGGGTAAAAATTCCCTGGAAAGGAAATACATATGAGAATTAAAAATATAATCAAAAAAGCAACCGTTGCTGCTTTAACTGCAGTAATGATACTTGCACCGATCGTTAATGTTAAGGCTGCATCATCAGATGTGATTGATACAAGTAAAACAGGATCATTAACGATCCACAAATACGACATGACAGCTGCAAAACAGGCAGGAGTCAATTTAGATCAGTTCACATCTACAGGAAAACAGGATACAAATGCAGAGCAGGCTTTGAAGAAATATGCCATCAAAGGCGTTGAGTTTAGTTATCTTCGTGTCGGGGATGTGGAGCAGCAAAGTGAAAACGGAAAAGTCCAGATGATCTATGAATTACCAAGTGCCTTACAGCAGATCATCGGTCTTGCACCATCTGATGCAGCAAAAACAGAGGGAAACAAGACATATTTCACGAGCCAGCAGATCAACGATAAGCTGGCAACGGCATTAGAAGATAATACGGCAACAAAAGATAAGTTAGAAGACTACATGGGGAAAAGTGGAACAGCCTTTGCTGAAACAAATGCGTCTGGCGTGACTGCTAAGGATAAACTTCCACTGGGACTTTATCTGATCGTTGAGACAAAAGCACCAGAAGATGTTACTTATACAACCAACCCATGGTTTGTGCAGTTACCATCTACAGATTCTAATGGAGATGACTGGTTTTATGATGTTGTCTGCTATCCAAAGAACGAGACAGGGATCCCAACACTGGATAAACGAGTTCGTAACAATCCGGATCAGGCGAATGTAACAACAGGAAATGCAGACAGACTCGCTGATTTTACTTCTGCAAGAAATGAGTATAAATACCAGAGTACAGTTACGGCATCTAAAGCAGAGACACTGGATTATCAGTTTATCTCCAAACTTCCACATATCACGTCATCTACAACCTATTTAACAACATACACATTCAACGATACGATGGCAAAGGGAATGACTTATTCAAAGGATGCGGTCATTGCGATCTATGACAGCAAAGATGCTGCGGATTCCACAAATGTGAACAACGTAGATCGTAGTGGTGCGATCGCTGTATGGAAGAGTTCAGACGCGGAGCCAAAATTTAGTGCAACCTATGGAACATCTGGGGATGATCCTACAATGAAGATCGAAATGACAAAGGCAGGATTAAATGAACTAAATAAGAAATATTCCGATAAATACATCATGGTATATTACACAGCGAAAGTGAACAAAGATGATACCGTTGTTTTAGGAGACAAGGGAAATCCAAACGATGTATCTCTGACATGGAAGAGAACAAGCACAAATTACTATGACATCTTAAAAGATAAATGTATCGTATATTCTTACGGATATGATCTGACAAAGAAATTCTCTGACGATAAAGGTGATGCGACAAAAGTAAGATTCGTTGTAAAGAACAAAACAGATAATTATTATCTGGTAGCAACAGGAAGCAATGGCATTTACCAAGTAACAGGAAAATCCGCAACAGAAGCAGATGCGACACAGTTTTCTCCATCTTCCGCAGGAAAACTTGTAATCAACGGAATTGAAGCAGATGAGTATGCATTCACAGAAACACATTCCGATGCAGGATACTCTCTGTTAAAGAAAGATATTATGGTAAAGGTCACAGAAACAAAAGCAAACATCACACCTACGATCGCCAATATCACAGGAATCCAGAGTAAAGCCGATACAGATTCCACAGCAAATGATGGTGTAGCAAATGGAACTGCATTAAATAACAACGTGACCGTCCAGACGATCGCTGCAAGTGCAACAGTGGATGATACCAAGGCAACTATGACAAAACATGGGGAATCTGACAATGCTTATATCAATATGGAAGTGATAAACCAGAAACAGTTCTTGCTCCCACTGACAGGTGGAACAGGAAGTTATCTGCTAATCATTGTCGGAGTTGTTGTGGCAGGCTGCGGAGTGATGGTACTTCGCAGAAATAAAAAAGTAGCATAGGGATGAGACAAAAGATCATACCAGTGCTGATCGTCCTGGCAGGTTTTTTACTGTTATCTTATCCATTTATGAGCAATTATCTGTTTGAGAGAAGTGCCGGATCGATGGTAAGAAGTTATGGAAAAAAGACTGCAGGGATGAATCAGGAGATGAAAGAAAAGGCATTGGATGAAGCAAGACGATATAATGAGGAGCTGTTAAGCTCCTCTATACAGCTGACAGACCCATTTAAGGCGAAGAAAACGGATGGGGAAACGCTGTTTTATAATAACATCTTAAGTCTGGAAGGTTCTGGAATCATGGGGTATGTAAAGATCCCATGTATATCGGTCGATCTTCCGATCTATCATGGAACGAGTACAGAAGTATTGGAACGGGGGATCGGACATTTGGCCGCATCATCATTTCCGATCGGAGGGAAAAGTACCCATGCAGTGCTGACCGGACATACAGGGCTTAGTTCTGCAAAACTCTTTACTGATCTTACCGAGATGAAAAAAGGTGATCTTTTTTTTATCCATGTATTAGATAAAAAACTTGCTTACCGTGTCGATCAGATCACGGTTGTAAAACCAGAAGATACAAGAAAACTACAGATCATTAATGGAGAGGATCATGTGACACTTCTTACATGCACACCATATGGGGTGAACGATCATCGTTTATTTGTGAGAGGAAAACGAACGACATATCACGAAAAAGAAGAACAGACGAAAGAAAGACCGCATCATTCCCAGTGGATGGAAGTTTACAAACGGGCGATCCTGATCGGATTATTGATCGTATTTTTACTGGTTGGATCAAGAAAGATGTATGGAAGGATCAAAGGAAGGAGAAAGAAATGAAACATAAACTGATCACGATCACTGGATGGTTGTTTCTTTTACTGAGTATCGGTTTACTGCTCTATCCAGAGATCATTTCTTTTATCCAACAAAAAGAATCCGACCAGGTTATGCAGAAATTAGAAGAAAACATGAACAGAGAGAAAAAGAATGATCTGCTGTATCAGAAATCCGCCAGATATAACGATCGAATATCGAAAAACGGACAGAAAGATTTAAAGGATGTCTGGAGTTATAATCAGGCACCGATCATCTTGAGAAATGAAGATAGGACCTTTGGATATATAAAGATCCCAAAGATGAAACAGAAACTTCCACTATATCTTGGTGCCACGATGGAAAATATGAGAAAAGGAGCAGCGATCATGGGACAGACTTCGCTTCCTTTAGGTAAGAGGGATAGTAACTGTGTGATCGCAGCCCATCGTGGGTATCAGGGGATTCCGTATTTTCGGGATATCGAAGAATTGAAAATAGGTGATCTGGTGATCATCCGGAATCCATGGGAGAGATTAAGATACAAAGTGACAAAGATCAAAGTGATCGATCCATATGATACGGATAAGATCCTAATCCAAAAAGGGAAAGACATGATAACACTTTTAACATGTCATCCATACCGGGGGCATGGAAAGTATCGATATCTTGTGTACTGCGAGAGGGATCATGGACAAAAGATAAAGAAACAGGAAAGGACACAGCAAAGTGATTCTTCCAGAAAAACGATAGAGGAAGAAAAATGGATAAGATATGCAGGAATATTCCTGCTGATACTGACAGGAGGGGTATGGTTACGAAAAAGAGAACAAGGAAGATGAAGATAGATCAAAAATGAAGAGAAAGGAGGAAGATGATGAAAAAAGAAAAGAAAAATATGAGATGGAAGATCGTTGCTGCATTAGTAGTAACGACCTTTGTTTCTGTTTTGACATGGCATCAGATGAAAAATGCACATGCATATGGAACGTATGATACTGGTGGAAATAAACATTTTGTGGATGGACATTTAACGGTAAATATGAGCGGACCAAATGGGAAAAGTGATAGTCTGACAATGTATATTCATAGCGATGACTATGAGAAAAATAAAAATGTCAGCGGTGGAACATTTAATAATTCCAAACATCCATATACGGTAACGACGTATTCCGGTGGAGGTGGAGATTATAAGCTTACAGTGAATAAACAGACGATATATTCAGAGAAGAACAGTAATAACAACTATACGCTTTTAACGATCAAAGTCTGGTATCTGTTACCAGCCCATGAACAGCATCGTTCTTGGGAATGGGTAACGGTGGATAAACCAACATTTTCAGATCCAAGCAAGGATATAACGCTTTATTGCGGAGGGAATGATGGATTTTGGGAAAATTCCTATCATGATACTCAAGAACATTGGAAATCAGTAAATATTCATGTCAGTACTGGATTGGTCGGAGTGGCTTCCACTGACAGAGATGGATGGAAAACTTATGACTGGTGTTCGATCAATCTAAATCTGGAAAAACCAAGTCGAAGCATTTATTACAATGGAAATGGAGGAACCGGTGCAGATGTAACCTGGAATTTTACAGATGGAGATAATTTCTCATTTCCAACGGTATCCAGAAGAGGTTACACATTGGATGGATGGCTGGATCAGGAAACGGGCTGGATGTCAAACACTGGGTGGCTGGTATGTAATAACTATACAGAGATCGCCCAATGGACTGCAAACAGCTATAACATCTATTATGATGGAAACGGTGAGGATTCAGGATGGGTTTCTGATGGAACAGCAACTTATGATTTAAATTACACCTTTGCAACAAACGGATATAAGAAAAAAGGTTATTCGTTTGTTGGGTGGAGCACAGATAAATATGCAACAACAGCACAGTATTCTCCTGGACAGACGATCACATGGACAGATATTGATGGAATGACACTTTATGCCATCTGGTCCAAGAGTTCCTATGAAGTAAGTTTTGATGGCAATGGTGCATCCGGTGGCAAAAAAACTGCAGATCTTAAATATGGTCAGGATGATAAGCTGCCGGCAAACACGTTTGAACGTCCGGGTTATACCTTTATGGGATGGAGTGAAAATCCAGATGCAGTAAAACCAAAATACACGGATGGACAGACGGTCAACACCCTGTGCGATGCGGGAAAGACCTATGAACTGTATGCTGTCTGGAAGAAAACGGATGGTTCCTTTGACACGCATAACATCATCCATGATGATGGCATGTTCAATGGATCGATCGAACTAGAAGGACAGAATGGTACTGGATTTTCGAGAGACCACGTAGATTCTGAGTATGGAAGAATCGATAAAGATGGTCAGCCGGGATACTTTACAAATCGATACAAATAAGGGAGGAGGAAAAAAGGATGAAACAACTGAAAAAAATCTGTAAAAAGATTTCTGTATGCATTCTTGCCCTTCTGATGATCATGACAACATATCTGAGCAATTCAGGGGGATCTCTGTTTTTAAAGGGCAGAGAAGTTAAGGCTTCCACAGGAGAAGCATCACTGGCGATGAGTCAGGCATTATCGAGCAATAAGATCCCTGCGATCAGCCGTCCGGCATCAGAAGGTTTGTGGAGCATGACAGCAGACGGACACAGAGTGTTCTGTCTAAACTCTGGAAAAACTATGTGTTCCGGGGATACCTTGAAATACAAGACAATCAATGCGGCAACATATGAGAAAAAAGGGATTGCAAGGGCATTAAACTGGTATTTCAGATTTAGTAACAAAAACAAAAAATCCATGGCGTTATGCCAGGCATATATCTGGGCATGTGGACATGGAGCAAACAAGCAGGATACAGTCTATCAGGCAGGAAAAAATGTAGATAAAGGGTATTCACAGAAAGATGCGAAGAAATTTTGCGAAACAATCAGTGATCAGGACCCGGAAGGAACGATCTACTATTACACAGTGAAGAAATGTGTGAAAAAGAAAAAACTGGATTCCCATCAAGTATTGTTTGGATTCCGTCACACACCGCCAGATATTGAAAAAGCGAAAACGAGTGCAACAAAGTCAGGAACCAGCCCAGATAACGTAAGGATCAAGATTAAAAAGAAAGATGCGGAAACAAGAGCAGGGCTTTCTGGAGCAACATTTCAGATCTATATGGATGGGAATTATCAAGGAAGTGTAACAACCGATGACAATGGAGAAGCTTCTTATACCGTACAGAGAACAGTGAGTTACAGCGTGACATCAACGAAAAAAACATATGTAACGAACTGGAATGAATTATCAAAGAGCCAGCAGAAAGATGCAACCAGAAACGGATGGTATGATTCCAAGGCAAACGCATATTCTGTAGCAATGAGAGAAGCACAGCAGCTTGCCCAGCAGAAGATCGCAGCATTAAAGAGTTCTTCCGTTCATACCTGGATGACAAGAGAGATTAAATCTCCATTTGGTCATCTGATCCCTGATCAGACAGATCAGAGCAAAGTCGAACAGGGTGGTGTCCGATCCTTTACGTTCAACTATACAAACGAATTTAAAAAAGCTGACCTTGAGATCTACAAACAAGGTGTTGTACAGAACAAACGGGGAGATCACGGAGTCGAAGCGAACTTACAGAATGCAGTCTATGAGCTGTATGCAGAACGTGATATCACAGGATCTGACAACAAAAGTGTGGTCTATCCGGCAGGTACGCTTGTGACACAGCTGGTCACGGATGCCAATGGTTATGCAAAAGCAACGGATCTGTATCCAGGACATTACCGCTTACATGAAAAGTATGCTCCTTTAGGATACAGGACATCCAGCCAGGATATTTCTGTTACGATTGACAAGAATACGACACAGTATCTGAAAGAAGAGGAATATGAGGGAACGATCCAGATCTTAAAGACATTTGGTGGAAACAATGTTCCAGAAGCACAGGCAGTCTTTGAAGTCTACGATTCCAAGAACAATTTAAAACAAACGATCACAACGAATAACAAAGGGATCGCAGAAACAGACTTATTGCCTTATGGAGCTTACCGTATCCATCAGACAAAAACGACAGATGGATATGACATGGTACCGGATAAATGGGTGACCATTGACGGCTCAAAAGCTACCTACAAGGTCGAATCAAACGATCCGGAGCAGTATGCAGGAATCATGTTGACAAAGGTTACAAGAATCAGTGATAAGGAAACTGGCATTTATACAAAAAAAGAAGAATATAAAGCAGAATTTCAGATCATCAACAAAGCAACGAAGAAGGTTGTGGAAACACTGACCACAGATGAGAACGGGGCAGCTCAGTCTGGAAAGCTCGATCCTGGTACCTACACGGTTCATCAGACAAAAGGAAGTGATAATTATAAGATCGCTGATGATTTTGATGTAACGATCAAAGACGGGGATAAGAAATTTAAAAAATTTGAACTGGATAATTATTATAATGGAGACAAGGTCCGGATCCGGAAAACGATGGTCAAAAACGGAAAGTCCAGACCAGAACCAGGAGCGGAGTTTGTCGTGCTGGATGAATCTCTGATCAAGGACTTCAAGGACCAGACACTGGCAACATCCGAAGATCGACTGTCTTACATCGAAAAGCTGAAAAAGAATAACAAAGATGCAATCCTTGGAACATTAGTCACGGATTCCGAAGGGAAAGCAGCGATGCTCTTAAAAGATTACACAAAGAAAAGCGGGTTCATCGTTCTACAGACTAGAGGTGTCGAAGGTTATGATCTTGCAGCACCTCAGTATTCCACAGAAATGAAAGCATCGATCGAGGATGAAGTCAAGGTTTATGAATTCAGATTAAAAGACGACTATACAAAATCCGCAAAAATTTCGATCAAAAAGCAGATGTCAATAAACAAAGATAAATACGTGCCGGAAGTCGGGGCGAAATTCCAGATCATTGATCCGCATGGGGAAGTGGTCGATACCCTGACAACGGATGAAAAAGGAGAAGCAACATCGATTTCACTGGCGATCGGTGTCTACACACTGCATCAGATCAAAGGCGATACAAAGCATGAAATGATGGAAGATGAAGATGTGGTACTGATCAAATCGGATGTACACAAGACCGTCACATTTGGTCCTTATAAGGATGCTGAGAGAAAGATAAAGATTGAACTGGTCAAACGTTCAGCAGAGACAAAGAAATTGTTAAATGATGCAGTCTATGAGATCTACGATGAAGATAAAGATGTTGTTGCAACCTTAACAACTGGAACAAGCGGTGATGGAACTGCAGAGTGTTATCTTCCATACGGGAAATACACGATCAGGGAAACCGAAGCACCGGCAGGCTACAACATGGATGATGCAGAAGCAAAAGAGTTCGAACTGAGTGAGGAATCTACAAGTGTCAAGATTACATACGATAACGAAGGACAGGGAAGCTATCAGTTTCAAAAAACAGATACACCCGTTTACGGAGAGATCACGTTCAGTAAGACAGGAGAAGTCTTAACAGGATATGATAAAGATTCCCAGAGTTTCATCTATGACAATGACCAGATCACAGGAGCGGTCTACGGACTGTATGCTGACGAGGATATCAAGAAAGATGATGGAGCTGTTGTCTGGAAGAAAGATGAACTGATCGATCAGAAGACAACAACGAAAGACAAAGAAATCTATTTTACAAGAAGAGATGCGGATAAAAAAGAAACCAGAAATTTTTATCTTGGAAAGTATTATGTCAAAGAGATCAAGGCTCCAGCCGGCTACATCAAAGATCAGGAAAAACATGAATTGGAACTGACCTGGGATACGACGGCAGGAAGTATGAATGATATCCGTGATGAAGCCAAAGTGCCGGATAAGGAAGATCCATTTGGAAATGAAGGAAACGATGTAAGTAAAGGCATTTATGTATTGGAAAAAGGCGAAAAGCTCAATCAGAAGATCAAAGATGCAGAATCTGTGACTTTTACATGGAAAGATGCTCCAGAAGGGACCATGACAACGGATGTCTCACAGAATAAAGACGGCAGTGTTGTGATGTGGAATGACGGCGGAGACTACTATATCTCCAGTCAGAGAGCCGGACAGGTCATCTACATGAATGCAGTATCATCAAAGATGTTTAAGAACTGCAGTGATCTGACCGAGATTAACTTTAAGAATATCGATACATCCGCAGTTGTGGATATGAGCCAAATGTTCTATGCGATGGACTCCATCAAGACACTTGATCTTTCATCTTTTAACACATCCAATGTGGAAGATGTCAGCCAGATGTTCTACGGTGATCCAATCCTTAAGACAACCTATGTCATGGATCAGATCTTAAAGATCGAAGAAGACAAGTTTACCGAAGAACAGCCAGTGAAAATCGTTGCTATGCCAAAGAATACATTCTTAAAAGGAGACAAGTTTAAGGCAGAGGATTTCAGTTGGCGGATTCTTTACGATGATGATGGAGCAGAAGATGTGGAAGTGACTGATAAAGACATAGCATTTACACCGACTTATGCAGAAAAAGCAGGAAAATACGAGATCAACATCAGTTTTGACAGTCAGGGAGCATATAAAGACCTGCCAGAAAAAACAATCAAGACAACCGTAGAGGTCATCAATCCAGAAGAGGAAGATATCGCCTTAAAGACGGCCAAGAAAGCAAGCGTCCATATTGATGCGAACGATATCCTGCAGAAATACAGCGTCCATCTGATCAAGACCGATCAGGGCGGAAACAAGCTGGCCGGAGCTCAGTTTGCCTTAAAAGCCAAAACAGATATCGTCAATAGTAAAGGTGAAACAATCTTCAAGAAAGGCGATACGATTGCAACCGCCACATCACAGGATGACCAGTTTGAATATCTGGAATTCATCGGACTGCCGACCGATATCTATGCAAAAGATGGAACAGGCAGCGATATGTATGAAGTGGAAGAGGTTTACGCACCAGCCGGATATGAGAAATCAGATAAAACACTGACCTTTAAAGGCGAAGTGATCAATGATACAAAAGAAAATCTCATTCATGATGTAAAATCTGAGAATAACACGGATAATGACACAACAGCCTATATCCATGATTCAGATACCCTGGTCAACCAGAAACTGGATTATATCGCATTGAAGAAGATCTGGGATGATCATAACGATGCAGCGAAGATACGGCCGGATTCGATTACGATCAAGGCAACACATACGATGACGAAAGAAGTCAAGACGTATACACTGACCAAGGACAACAATTGGACGATGTTTACGGATATCAAAAAGGATGATTATAAGAAATGGGATTTCAGCGAAGTAAATGTTCCAGATAAATATACCAATCTCGGAGCAACGTGGGACAAAGATACCTATGTGTTATCATTTACAAATCAGTATGATAAACCAGAATTTGTCGATATTAACGTACAGAAGGTATGGGAAGATAGTGATAATGGAGATGATTTAAGGCCAGTATCTATTACAGCCCAATTGTATCAGAATGGAGAAGCTTACTTAAGACCTGTTGTATTAGATGAATCAAATAATTGGTCAAATACTACAACTTATCATGGTTTGGATAAATATGATAAAGCAGGGCAGGCATATGATTATGAAATCAAAGAAGAAGTCTTTGATAATTTGACAGGTGATACAAAGACTGGATATGTTGATTCTTACGAAATTAACGAAACGACAGATGATAACAGTACTACAACAAAGAACATCATTATCACAAATACCCATACACCAGACACCACGCAAAAGAAAGTCAAAAAGGTATGGAATGATCAAAGTAACAAGGACGGTATCCGTCCGAAGTCTGTGAAAGTAAATCTGTTAGCTGATGGAAAAGTGGAAGAAACACTGACATTAAGTGCAGAAAACCGCTGGCAGGCAAGCAGCAAGATCCTTCCTGTAAAAGAGGATGGCAAGAAAGTCAACTATACATGGAAAGAAGTGAAAGAAGGACTGATCACAGGAGAATCCGAGATCGGATACAAACCGACGTATGATACGGATGCAAGCGATTCAGACCTGACAGTGATTACGAATACCCATGATCGCACAGGACCAAATGGAAGTATCACGATCACGAAAGCCTTAGATCCTGGTAATCTGAACATGGACGTTGGCAATCCAACCTTTACGTTCACACTGTCTGGAACGGATGTTTATGGTAAGAAACACACTTATGAACAGGATGTTAAGTTTACCAAGGAAGAAGTCGAGAAACAGATGAAAGACCATCCGGGTGATCCAATCAGGTTGTCTGTGACATTTGATGATCTGGAATATGGTACATACACTTGTAATGAGGGTGGTATGATCAAGTATTTCAAACTGAAAAATATCGAAAGTGATAGCAGCAATGCAACGATCGATCAGGACAAAGGAACGGTTACGTTTGATATCGGACCAAATGGATCGACTGCCAAAGCACAGTTAACAGGTGCAGCGACATTTACGAACCAGATGATCCATGGATCAATCAAGCTTAAGAAGAAAGATTCCAATGGAAAAATACTGAAAGACGTAGAATTTGTCATTACATCTTCCGATGGAGCAGAAGTAGCGAAAGCGAAAACAGATGCCGCGGGAGAGGTCACATTTGACGGACTGATCTCGGATACTTACACGATCACAGAGACGAAGACCAAAGAAGGAAAGACGTTATTAAAAGAACCGATCACGATAACATTGCCACTGACGATGTCACAGGCAGAAGTAGACAAGAACAACGTCGATACGAGTAAAGCAATCAAGCAGGGAAGTAACTATTATTTCTATCATCTGACCTATGAGGTAACGAATGATTCCAGACTCGATCTTCCAAAGACAGGAGGATGGATCGATTATCTTCCACTTGCAGGCGGAATGATCCTGATCCTAGGCGGATTGTTCGTCTATTACCGAAAGAAAAGGAGAAAGATGTGAAGAAAAACCAAGATGAAGAGATTAATAAAGAAATTGTAAAATCAGTAATCAGTCGAGGAATCCCAGTTGAAAAGTTCTTTGAGCTTGGTGGAGAAATAATAAAGTTAGACACAAGCCCTAACTCAACACATGTTAATGTGTTTGAGATGGCAGGGATTGATCCAAAGAAAGTGGAAGAAAACACGAAACTGATTAATGACCTGATTAATTCTATGAAAGAATAACGAAAAGAGTCCAGATACACAGTGATGTGTCTGGACTCTTTTTATTATTTTAAATATTGTCAAAACTTATTTGAGTAGTAGAAAAAGTATTGAAAAATCAAATGATTTTGATTATAATATGCTTAACAAGGAAGTCGGCACGATGGAGCAAACCCATCCGCCCCGGCGAACATATTACTTAAATAGTCGTTCTATTCTTTCAAGGGGACAGGACGACTATTTTTTATTCGTATAATTCAGAATGGCAATAATTAAGTATACGGGAATATAAAAGAAAGAAGAAAGGAGTTTTAAAGGAAGAATTATAAACTGAAATATAAATAACAAAAAGCATCCTGATGCATGAAGCTGCGTATCTGGATGCTTTTCCATTTATATTGCATGTTCGATTATGAGTTGTTATAATTAGAACAAGGGTATTGTCATAACGGTAGGCGGTTAGTCCTTCAACAGAGGGACTGCGACCCTCTGATTACATAGAAACCCGTAAGGGAATCCACTGGAAAGGAGGGCTAAGCCATGAGTATTATTGATTTTATTGCAGTAGTGAGCTTTGGCTTAACCTGCTTTAGTATAGGATATACTATTGGCCGAGATAGTGATAAAACACAAAAATAGCCGCCCTATGTCTGATAAACTAAGCAGCTATTTTTGCTAAAATACATATCGGACTAACCGTCTATCGACAGTATCCTTTTCTATAATTATAGTATCATGCAAAAGAAAAAATGTCAAAAATTTATTGAATCAGTTTATGATATTCAAGAATTTTAAAATCTGATCGATGAGATATAAAAAGTTTCCCCATAGCAAAGAGATTAGCTATGGGGAATAGATAAGAAATAAAAAAAGCCTATCCTGTCGGCCAACAGGATAGGCGATGCCCATAAGGGCAAAACCCAATGGTGGCATCCACTTTGGAATGGGTGCTTTCTTTAAATAAAAGATATCATAAATCTTTTGGAAATTCAAGAAATTTGGAAAATAAAATGAAAACCTCAGTAGTAAAAGACTCAGCTACTGAGGTTTTTGTATCAACACGATACTAATATCACTTTTGCCTGTAAACATCGTATCATAGGTATATTGATATTTCAAGAATTCCCGAATTGTGATAAAAATTTGGTGTTTTTTTCAATGATGTAAAAATTCCAGAAAATCAAAGATCATCTGGAATTTCAGTACTTATTGATTGTACTTTGGATTAATAAATATTATAACAGATAAGTTAAGAAAATACAATGAATCCATGAAGAAAAAAGTTCAAAAAATCCTTGTATTTCTTAGGCTTTTTCAAGTACCTGTGGTAAAATATAAATATAGGGGATCATACAAAGATAAACAAAACGAGGAGGTTTATTTTTATGAAGCAATGGAAACAAAAGATTGCATGCTTACTGGCAGGGATTATGGTCATAACAGGTTTCTTTCATTGGAATAGTTCGGTCAGTGTTCATGCAGAAGAAAGCTTGATCAAGTCATCGGCAGATGGCTTTGAATATCGGTTAAAAGTTTATGAATCAGGAATTAAAGAATATATTTGCACGTCAGATACTACGCAAGTCTATGATAACTATCAGGATGCAATCAAAGGTCTTGCTGAGATATCTAGAAAAATCATGGTAGAACGGAAGGTCGAAAAATATAGCATCAAGATTCCAGTAGAGATTAAATCTGATCAAAAGATAGATGAGATTGATGCACACGCAGCGAATCAGTTTAATGATGATGTGCGGAATGAAACTTATAAAGAAACTGGAAATCCAGAGGAAGGACAGGGATTAAGACAGGTTCTATATGCCAGAGGAAATCTTGAAAACGATGATCATGGTGATATTTCATACGATGAAAAGACAAAATCGTATAAAGGAATATTTTATTATTCTAATCTTTACTACAATATATCAAAAGAGAGATATTCTGAGACAATAACAAAGCTAAATGAAGTAATGGATAGTCTGAATTTAGACGGAAAATCTGATTATGAAAAGTGCAAAAAAATACGAGAATGGATTGGAAAAAATGTAAAATATGACAGAGATGATCCAGAGACTTCTGGACGAACTAATTATCATAATATGACAGGAGCAATCTTAGATGGTTATGCAGTATGTGATGGATTTGCAAATCTATTTCACTACATGGCAAGTTTTGCAGGATTACTGACATTATTTGAAGAAGGACCAACAAAAGGAAGCGGATTACAGCACGCTTGGAACCTGGTACAGATCAATGGAACATTCTATTATACAGATTGTACCAGTGTATCGTTGGATAAGAATGGAGAAGCAGTTGATGAATTCCTTTTAGGTCACGATACAATGTTTAATCTTCGTGTTACACCGAAAAATAATGATATTGAAAATACATATTCCAATATTTCTAAAGATGACTGGAGCAAAGAACATTCTGTATGCAAAGGAAATCATAATTTGGTTTTAGCGGGTGATGGAGCACCATCTTGTGAAACGATGGGGTACACAGGATATTATTGTAAAAATCCAGGATGTATTTATGAATATAGGGACTTTAATAAACCAGCAAAGGGACACAACTATGACTATTCCAATGGAATAGTCACTCAAAAGCAAGATTGCACCCATCCAGAAATCACAACCTACCTTTGCACCCGCTGTAAAGATGCAAAAGAAATAGAAACCAAACCATCTCTAGGCGGTCACAAATGGCAACCCGGTGAAATCACAAAAGCTCCAACTTGCACAACCGCCGGGGAACAAAAATACACCTGTACCGTCTGCAATGAAACAAAAACAGAACCAGTCAAAGCAAAGGGACACAACTGGGACATCAAAATCACAAAAGAAGCAACATGTACATCCAACGGAACATACCGTCGCACATGCAAAACATGCGGCTACTTCGAAAACCATTCCATCACAGCCACAGGTCACAAACCAGAGATTCGCAACAAGAAAGAAGCCACATGCAGCACCACAGGCTACACCGGAGACACCTACTGCAGCGTATGCAACAAGAAGCTCTCCTCCGGTAAAACGATCGCCAAAACATCCCATACCTGGGTAAAACAAGACAACATTCCGGCAACATGCGAAAAAGGCGAACTGGAAGTTGAAAAATGCAGCGTCTGCGGAGACACAAAAGAAACCGAGATCAGCGATCCGCTCGGACACGACTACGGAGAATGGGTAGTGATCAAAAAGTCAACTTGTACGAAATATGGATTAAACAAACGCTACTGTAAGCGATGCAATGATTTTGAAGTAGATACACCAGAACCAACCGGACACCAGCATACAAAGATCATCGACCAGAAACCAGCCACATGCGAAGAAAAAGGCTATACTGGAGATGTCTACTGCGAAGACTGCAGAGTGATCATTCAGGATGGCAAGGAGATCGCAGCGACAGGACATGACTGGGATGATGGCAAGATCACAAAAGAACCAACACAGACAGCAACAGGAATCAAGACTTATACGTGCAAAACGTGTAAAAAAACTAAAGAAGAAACAATTCCAATGCTGAAAGGACACCACTGGGATCAGGGAACGATCACGAAACAGCCAACATGCACCGAACAGGGAGAAAAAACATACAAATGCACGGATGAAGACTGTAATGAAACCTATACAGAATCTATCCCAGCAACAGGCCACAAGAACACGAAAGTGCTCAATCAAAAGAATGCAACATGCGAATCCGAAGGCTACACAGGAGATACCTACTGTGACGACTGTAAGCAGATCATAAAAGCAGGAAAAACAATAAGTCCAACAGGACATACCTGGAATGACGGAATGGTTAAAAAAGCGGCTACATGCGAATCAGAGGGTATTGAAGTATACATATGTAAGACGTGCAAAAAGACAAAAGAAGAGACGATAGCACCAACTGGACATACAAAGACAGAGATCCGAGATAAAAAGATAGCAATGTGCAAAGAAGAAGGCTACACGGGAGACACATACTGCGTCACATGTGGTAAGAAGCTTGCAGTGGGAAAAATGATCGCAAAGACAGATCACGACTGGACGATCACAGAAATACCAGCGACATGTGAACAGGATGGTGTAAGAATCTATACCTGCGATATCTGCCATACAACAAAGAGCGAACCGATCAAAGCTATCGGACATAGCTACGGAGCATGGACCACGACAAAAGAAGCGACGGTATCTTCCAAAGCAGAACATAAGCGTATCTGCAGCACGTGTGGTAAAGAAGAGATCACGACCTATGGAGAAAAGCTAAGACCAACGATCAGCACGAATGCTACGTCACTAAAACTAAAAAAGAAACAGACCACAAAAAAGTTTACCGTCACAGGATTAGCCAAAGGCGACTACATAACATCCTGGACAAGCAGTAATAAAAAAATCGTAACCGTGACAGGAAATCAAAATGGCACATGCAAGATTAAAGCAGGATCAAAGACAGGCAAAGCAACGATCACGATCAAACTGGCTAGTGGACTTACAAAGCAGATCAAAGTCAGTGTACAGAAAAAAGCAGTGACTTGCAGCAAGATCAAGAACGTGCCAAAGACGATCAAGCTAAAGAAAAAACAGACTTACCAGCTAAAACCGATGATCGAACCGATCACATGTACGGATAAGGCGAAATATAAATCTTCCAACAAAAAGACAGCAAAAGTAACAAAATCCGGAAAGATCACAGCAGTAAAAAAGGGAAAAACAAAAGTGACGGTTGTAGTTGATAAGAAGAAGTTTGTTTGTACGGTAAACATACGATAAAGTTACAGGAATAGCTCTGATGACTCAATTAGTCATTGGAGCTATTTTTAAATATTATCTGGTGATTTTTAACTACCATTAGTAAGTGGAATGATCCTGATCATGGGTGGATTGTTCGTGTATTACTGAAAGAAAGGAGTTTTAAGAAAAGAAAAATAGGATAGAAATTGATCAGAAAAGATGGTATGATATTCCAGTGGCTTACGCCACTGGAAATGCACCCATGACAGGGTGGCTGCCTCCCAATTTACATATCCGCTCATTGAGTCGGAAATAAAAAGAAGGGAGGTGTGTGATATGACAGACTTCGAAATGATATCTGTGTTCCTGGGGATCATAGGTTTATTGATCGCCTTTGGGACAATGCTTATTGCACTTCTGACCTTTTTAGATAAAGATAAAAAGGAACGAAAATAAAAAATGCCTATCCTGTCTGCCAACAGGATAGGCTACGCCCGTAAGGGCAAAATCTAAATTGAGGCATCCACTTTGGAGTGGGTGCATTCCCTAAGTAAAAAGTATCATAAATCTTTTGAAAATTCAAGAGATTCAGAATATAAAATGAGAAAAACCTCAGTAGTGGCTGCTACTGGGGTTTCGCTTTGTGCCTACATGACACTTATATCATTTCTTAGCTGACGCTATTATAACATATGTGAGCAGTCATTTCAATATTTGAAATGGTTACATATGATCCAGAAGAAGGACTAACAACTCAAATAACAAAGGCTGTTAAACCATATTTGAAGAATTTAATATAATGATAAAAACAGATTTATCCAAAAAGGAGAACCTTCTGTATAACAAATACAGAAGGTTCTCCTTTTGAGTTTTACTTGACAGTTACATCTTATTATTGTGGTTTGGGTTAGAAAGATGAAATTTTATAAATTTCTTCCTTGATATTGGATAGTAATAATTTTTACGATTTTTCTCTGCTCATCAATTTTAAAAATGGCCAAGTATTTATCAATTAGTAATTGACGGTATCCTTTTCCTGCATAATTTCCAACAAGCCTTTCTTGATGAGAGGATGGAAATATTTCTTCTAAATCTCGATATGCACGTGCGTTTAATTGTATTTTATATTTCTTCATAATATTTTTTGCTTAACTTTTTAAATGCATCATCGAGGTCTATAGACTTTGCACCTTCGTTCATTTCCTTTTCTGATTCATAAATTATCTGATCAATACGATTTGTTTTTATAAATTGATCGTATAATTCGCTGCTCATAACTACTAAATCACTGTAGCCATTTTTTGTGATAAAAATGGGTTCTTGTTGTTTATGAGCAAGTTCTGATATTTCACTAGTATTTCTTAAATCTCTGATAGGCATAATTAGTGGCATATGATTCAACTCCTTTCTATATAACATAATTGTAGCATAATTATGCTTTTACAGGCAATGATATACTAGAAAAATAATGAGATTATGTTAATCAATAAGCAAATGACAAAAAATTTCAAAAAGTTTTTTATTAATTGCTTAATAAGTAGTCGGATTAACCATTTTTTTATTGCTTTAAACATCTCCAAAACCTCCTTCCTATATTAATATCAACTTAAATATGTAGGATGAGAAAAAGAATAACTGTAGGAATAAAAACAGCAATATTACCCTCTTTACATAGAACGTACGTTCTTGTATAATCTTAATATGAGGTGATGACATGTTAGATGAAAAAGAATTGAAAAAAACAAAACGTGTAAATATAACAGGTGAAATTCCAAATGGAAGATTACAGATTTTAGATAATAATGGTAAGATAAAAGAATTTAGATTAAGAGAAATGACAATTGCTGGAGCAAGAACAGAAATTGACCAGTGTAATAGAGAAAATTATTGTGTTTATTATAAGGGAGTTGTAGAAATTTTAGATCGATTCCACATAAACAGTTATAAGAAGACTTTTAAGTATATCCTTAAAAGTAAGAAGTGGTTTATATGTGGGAATTACGATGATATAATAAAAGCACATAGATAAGTAATAAAGACAGGAATTAGAGAGGAAAATAGACATGTTTTTAGAAAATGAATTTTATCTAATGAATAAAGATGATCGGATATTAAGATTTACTTGCGATAATTCCCCTCTTGGTGTGAGTTTTAAAGAAGAAGAATCCTATGAAGAAATACGACCATATGGATATGATGGAATAGGACAGTGGATCAGTCAGAGACAGGCTCCAAAACATCGCCAGTATATTGCAGACTTGTTAAGAATGTGTGGTTGTTATAATCTGGATGGATTTATCAGAGTGACACATGCCCTTTCATTAAATGATACATTTTGGATTAAAACTGTAGATAGTAAATTACAGTGGAAAAATGTTTCTCTGTATGAAAATCAATTTGATGAAACGATTGCGAAGATAGCATTTGAAGGTGGGCTTTATGGAAAAGAGTTTACGACCACTTCACCGGAATTTGGTACGTCAGGTAGTTTTGCAAAATGTTGGGTAAAAGAAGATGATGGAATCTATCTGTTAAAGAGAGGAAGCGAGGGAGCAAGAAATGCTGGATTAGAGCCTTATTCAGAAATGTATTCATCTCAGATTGCCAGGATAATATGCAGAGATGCAGTAGAATATAGTGTTGAGAAATATCATAATAAAATAGCATCGAAATGTAGGTTGTTTACATCGGAGCAGGAAGGGTATGTTCCAATTACAAAATTTTTTGGAAAAATTGTTTCAGTAAAAGAAATATTAGAAAAATTTGAACAGCATGGATGTGAAGATGATTTTCGACGAATGATTGTATTAGATGCTTTGATTTTGAATACGGATCGTCATATGGGCAATTATGGATTTATGGTAGATAATGATACAATGCAGATAAAAAGAATGGCTCCAATGTTTGATCATAATCAAGCTTTGTTACCATATGCAGAACAGGAAGATTTTGAAAATCTGGATGTATATTTAGCATCAAGACCAACACAGATTGGAGAAGATTTCAATGAGATCGCTCATGCATTATTAACTCCTGAAATACGAAATGACCTAAAAAATTTGAGAGGGTTTGAATTCCAGAGAAATGACGAATTTGATCTTCCAGAAGAACGTCTGCAGAAATTAAATAAATTAGTTGATCAGCAAATCGATGGAATTCTTGAGTGTAAACGATTGTATGTTCCATCTAATGAATATGAAAATGTCAGATATCAACCAGAACAATATGATGACTTATCTCCAGAATCAAAAGAGATAGATGAAGAATTGGAGATATAGATGACTATAAAGAGTAGGTAGCTATCCTTAGCGGATAGCTGCTTTTTTTATGTAAAAATGTAACTTATATTCCCGGGGAACATAAGTAAAATAAAATCCCTTTTTCGAGCGGTTCCCCAAGGGAACCCCTTTTTTCTCCAACCGAAAGTTTTTGGTATCCACCTTCGAAATTTGTTTTCAGAATCTTTGCTTATTCGTATTTGCAGATGTGCATTATACCAATTTTCTTTATAGTTGCAAGGGACGTTCCTTAATGCTCGCAAAGCTCCGCTTACCACTTGAACCCTTGCAGCTATAAAGAAAATTGATATTGAAAATGCACGCAAACCCGAGATAAGCAAAGACTCAGAAAGCAAATTTACGAAAGGAGGAAAAACACAAAAATAAATGTTTCCGAAAAAATTTAAACGCACCCCTCAAAAAAGCTTCAGATCTTGAAAGCAAATTTTATAATCGGTTGTAGTTTAAAACATTAAAATTAAAAAGTTTGGAAGGAGAAAATTTTATGAGATACGTAATTGGAATTATTGCAGGAGTTGTTTTGATCATGGGAGCTGTTGGTGGAATGGAGAATGATACATTAAATATTACTTATAGTCTGAAGATGATGGTGATCGGAGTGATTTTAATTTATGAATGTTATATAATAGGGCAGAAAAAAAGGTAATTTGATCAAGAGATAGTTGCTATAAACTTTGATTCCTCGGAAATCAAAGTCAAACTGATTCAACTTGACACAAACATAATACTATAGAAAAATGAAATATGAATGGAGGGTAAAAAATGCACGAAAAAATTTATAAAGCTTTTCATCAGGATATTTCGATAGATGATTATAAAGAATTAGATGAATTAAAGAAAAAGTTTGAAGGTATGAAACCATTTAATGAATATGAAAAAGATGGTTTAAAAAGCTATGATGACGCATTTTTAGTTAGATTTACCTATGAGTCAAATGCAATAGAAGGGAGTACGTTGTCATTAGGAGATACGGAGCTTGTATTGGAAGGAGAATTTACTCCAAATAATAATCAACGATTAAGAGAAATATTTTCAGCCAGAGGATGTGCAGATGGATGTGCATATATTGAAAAAGAATTGGAAAATGACAGAAAGTTTACGGAAGATTTTATAAAAGATATACATGAAAGAACTACTTTAGACTGTCAGCCAAGAATTAGAGGAACTTATCGAATTGCACCAGTATATATTCAGGGATCTTTAACAGAATCAGTTGATCCAATACAAATTAGAGAGTTAATACCGACCCTGTTATATGCATATGAAAATTCAGATGCACATCCTATTGCAAAGGTTGCAGCATTCCATGCAATGTTTGAGAATATACATCCATTTCAAGATGGAAATGGGAGAACAGGAAGATTAATTTTAAATTATATGTTGGAAAAAGAAGGATATCCACCAATTGCATTAAAGCATGATGCCAAGCAGGATTATAAGAAATCTTTAGAAGAGTGGCAGGTTCGAGGAAATCCAAAAATGTTTCTGGATGTTGTTAAAAATTATGTATTAGACGAACTACAGGAAAGAATTCGTATAATAACAGTTACAAGAGAAACGATGAAAGTATTAAACATGGACTTGAAATATGAGAACAGCGAAAAACCGATGGAATTAGATGATGATTTAGAAATATAATGAAACAAAAGAAAAGACAGTTACTAAATTTAGTGACTGTCTTTTGCGTTGTCAAAACTTATGTGAGACACTTTGCTTCCTGGGGAATCAAAGTAAAAAAGTAACTTATGTTCCTTGGGAACATAAGTGAAAATATCAGAATCCCCTTCTCGAACGGTTCCCAAAGGGAACCCCTTTTTTCTCCAACCGATCGTTTTATATTTTTCACCTCACTTTATAGCAAATGGACTTCTTAATTTACTTCCAAAGTCTTCACTTATCGGTTTGCTGATGTGCATCATAGCAGGATTTATACCTGTTACAAGGGACGTTCCTTAATGCTCACAAGCGATGCTTGCTCCGCTTACCACTTAAACCCTTGTAACAGGTATAAATCCTGCTATTGACAGATGCACGCAAACCCGAAAGATAAGTGAAGACTCAGAAAATAAATTAAGAAATCCATTTGCTATAAAGTGAGGTGAAAAATATGAAACGATTGTTTCCGAAAAACAAAATACGCTCCCCATGCAGAAAAAGATCAGATCTTGAAAATAAATTTTTCGGTTCTGAAAGTTAAGAAGCAAACAAATTCAAGTAATTATAAGGAGAAAAGAAAATGACAAAAAATGATATTGTTAACGAATTAAATAAAATGGGATATGAAGTAAGAGAAGAAAATGTTGTAAAAAATGGCGTAGAATTTTTGGGAATCAGTATCATTGATTCTGACAGATATATGATTCCAGTATTTTATGTAGAAGATATAATAACGAAAGCAGAGCAAAGCGGTGCAACAGTAAAAGAAATTGTAAGAGATATGCTTAAGATTCATAACGATGCATTACGTGAGAGTGAAGAATTAAACAAACCAATACACTTTAATAGAGAAGATTTTTTAAAACGACTTTATGTAGGAGTTCAAAAGGAAAGCAAAGAAGATATTGTAAAATGCAAAACAGAATTTGAAGGAATCGAAAAATATTTATTTTTGAGAATGGAAGCATTAAATGATGCAATTTACTCAGCAAAAATTTCAAAAAATATATTGAAAAACGTGGATGTTGACGAATCCGAAGCATGGGAAACAGCAGAAAATAATGTAAGAAAAGAAACAGAAATTATACAATTATCAAGATTTCCAATGAGTGCAGAAGAATGCGAAATGTTTGTAATTTCTAATAAGTCTAGATTCAGAGGAGCATCAGCAGTGTTAAATAAAAAAGTTATGAAAGCATTTGCAAATCTGGTAAATACAAAGAAAATTATGATACTTCCATCTTCTATCCATGAAATGATTTTGATTCCGTGTCACGATTGTGAATATGATATAGAAAGTTGTTCAGAAATTGTTAAACTTGTAAATGAAAATGAGGTAGAACTGACAGAGCAATTGACTGACAGAGCATATATTATTGAAGTATAATTTAACTTATGTTCCCAGGGAACATAAGTGGAAATGAGGAATTAACTTTATCCAATGAAATCAATTTTATGATTTCATTGGATAAAGAAAAGATTATATTTAGGAGTTGTTGAAAATGATAAAAACAAAAAAATGTAGTATAATAATACTAAAGGAGAGAAGGAAAAAGAAATGAACATAAAGATATATCAAAAATTATGTGCTGAATTAAAAATTCTTTGGACACAACATTGTTTACAAAGAATGCAAGAAAGAGATATTAGTCGGTTAGATGTAAAGAATGGGATTGCAACAGGTGAAATTATAGAGGATTATCCAGACGATTATCCCAACCCAAGTTGTTTGATTTTTGGATATAATGTGAATGGGCATATTTTGCATATTGTTGCTGGGTGTGATAATATAAATATATATATTATTACCGCATATTATCCAGATACAAAAAAATTTCAAAATGATTTAAAGACTCGAAGAAAGAGGTGAGGAATATGTGTATGTATTGTAAAAATAGCACAACTATAAATAGTACGACTACACATGTTGTAAATTATAAAAACTGTATTATTGTGATTAAAAATGTTCCATGTCTTGAATGTGAACAGTGTGGGGAAAAGTATTATACAGATGAGGTTGCTGAACGTCTTGAGATAATTGTTAATATGGCAAAAAAATTAATGCAAGAAATAGCTGTTATTGATTATCCACAAGTGGCTTGATGTAATTAAATATTGGTAGAGAATTATTAAAAAGAAAAGGCTTCGTAATATAGAAATATATTTATGAAGCCTTTTTTGAATAACTTTGATTCCTGAGGAAGATAAGTAAAATTTAATATATGATAAATTGTAAAGATTCTTAAAATGGAGAAAAGGCACCCATATAATGGATGCCATAAATGATATTTAATATTATTAAAATAAATTAAATAAATTAAATAAGATTATCTTAATTATAATAATGTTAGGATATTTTGTCAATAGATAATTACAATAGGAACTTTGATTCCCTGGGAACATAAGTAGTTTAGAAATGAAAGAAAAGAAAGTCTCCATGGTAAAGAAATATATCAAAGTGAATTTTTAATTCACGGCTGCGATAGTAGAGTTTTCTTTTCAATGATCATGCCACTTTGAGTAGCAAAGTGGAAATTTAAATTCTTTGAATTTAAAGCAAGCAGGATTATAAGAAATCTTTAGAAGGGTGGCAGGTTCGAGGAAATCCAAAAATGTTTCTGGATGTTGTTAAAAATTGTGTATTAGACGAACTACAGGAAAGAATTCGTATAATAACAGTTACAAGAGAAACGATGAAAGTATTAAACATGGACTTGAAATATGAGAACAGCGAAAAACCGATGGAATTAGATGATGATTTAGAAATATAATGAAACAAAAGAAAAGACAGTTACTAAGGGAGTATCCCAAAGTTTGTGTAAACCTTCAAACTGATGTAAGATAATATTAC
>OFMG01000498.1_pt1 | contig 51274 bp, 42 predicted proteins | sample 1541751 | NCBI WGS metagenome assembly OFMG01 (sample SAMN04209232, study PRJEB22552) | human gut metagenome | biome: gut; material: feces | host: Homo sapiens | place: USA: Oklahoma
AGATACTGTGTTTTAGCGGATAATCAGATTTTTATTGTGTTTTTTGCCCAAAAACATATTTTATAGTGCTGTGGTATGAAAAAAATGGGGTATTGGAAATGATTTACAGAATAGAGTGGAGCAATATTTAGAGTATTACATTTATATGAATTTAGTTGTTCTTTAAACTCAAAAATAGTATAATAAAATATCCGAACGAAAGGAGTTTAAGCATGGAAAAAGATTTATCTAATCAAGAACAGGATAGCTATTCAGTTAATATTCAAGGTAATATAAATGGTGTTCAAATACAACAAGGAACTACAAACTCGTCACAATTTCAAAACGTCAACCAAGTATTTGATTATGAAAAGGTCGCAGAAATATTAAACGAAATTGACAAATATGTACCAATGTTTGCTGATATATACGGCCATGATTGTGAAAAAGCTGAAAATGCTTTAAATGAAGCAAAAGAAGCCGTTGTGGCTAGAGAAAATCCTTCAAAAATAAAAAAAGCACTATCTATTTTGAAAGATGTTTCTTTAAGAGTATCGAGCAGTCTTATAGCAACTGGAATTTTAACGTTATTGGAGAAGATAGGCGTTTAGAGGTGACAAACTATATGGCTAAAATAGTAATTGAATTGCAACATGAGGCATTAAAAAGCGATTTTGACATAATGAATTTACTTAGAAATGCTTATCTCGTTGCAAGAAAATTAAAATTACAGGAATTTGAGGAGTGGATTAAAGATGAATTGAATGGGTATAAAAACTTAGATAGAATTCCTGACTATAGATTACTTAGAGGAGAAATAAAAGCGTGGAATCCATATCACGGTTGGATACCTGTTATTCTTCAGAATGACAGTGAAGATATAACAACTCATTTAGTGTCTGATTCATTGGCAAACCTGATAAATGTATATGAAAATTCAGATAGTAAAAAGGCAATTTTACAATTTAGTGCTGCGAAGAATAATTATTTATCTAAATGCAGCAATTTTAATACAAAATATGCCTTAATGATAGGAACTAATCAAATATATAGTATTATTGAACGTGTTAGAAATATTATTTTAGATTGGTCTATAACATTGGAGGAAAACGGCATTTTAGGTGAAGAGTTACAATTTAGTGATGCCGAAAAAGAAATAGCAAGTACGACTTCTGTCATCAATCATTATACAAATAATTTTTATGGTACTATAAGTGAAACACAAATTCAGCAAGCCACTACAAATTCGCAACAGCAGAAATAGAGGGAGTTTTTACCTATGCTCTATTTTGGTTTATACTGTATTGTATAGCAAAAAAACTGTCGAGGATAAAATGTACGTTTGTGTGTCTTTGACGGCTTTCCTGTCTTTGCTGAGTGCAATCAGATAAATCATTTACAGCGCTTTTAATTTATTATGGAATGTTACGTGATAGAGTGTGTTTACTGCTTGATTGAAGGAGCATTGTAGATACGATTTGCGCAGGGACAAGGATTATATACTACGCTCTGAAAATGAGATTTTACTGTGGAACAAGGTAAAAACATTATTGGAGATGATTAGATCTCTGCTTGTCAGTATTAGTGATAAGGTGTTGTGAATACTTCTTTATCAGCGTAAAATAAAGTTTAAAGGATTTTGTTGTTAAAAATGAATAAAGTTAAAAAGAGCATGGTGTTAACTCTAAAAAAGATGGATGAACCTTGAAACATTGAAAAGTGTGTGAAAACGATGTCTGTAGCAACACTCATGGTTGCTAAGTTTAATAAGAAATACAAAATATGGAAATACAAAGTTGACGCATACTATATCTTGTGTTATTATGATTTTGAGATTTGTATTTGTGCCTGTAAAACAGGTAAAAAAATTTGGTTTCGGAGAAGCCCGAAAGAAAAATATGAGGAACATGGTTCCTGCCTTTTGTGAGAAATTAGGTCATTTAGAATGAAACGTTCTAAGTGGCCTTTTTTTATTGCAAAAAAACAAATACGAATCAACATCTTGAAAGGAGGAAAAATAAAAAATCCAAAAGAAAGGAGACTGGAAGAACTGGTAAGAGTAAAAGAAGGAAAATGATAACGGACATTTGGGATTCATTCTGAATGTTTTTTGTTATCGAATCAAAAACAACAAGGAGTGTGCACATGAATAAGTCTATATTTATCGGACGGATGGCAACGGATCCAAAGGTGATGTCTTCAGCGGGAAAAAAGACAGTCGCGTATTTTCGGATTGCGGTTGAGCGAAATTTCAAGCAGGAAGGAGCTCCGAATGCTGATTACTTTAGCTGTGTCACATTTGGGGAAAGAGCTGAGTTTGTAGCAAAGTATTTTTATAAGGGCAAAAAAATCGCTTTAGAGGGCGAGATGCATAATGATAACTATACAGGTAATAGTGGCGAAAAAGTATATGGTATGAGACTGCTTGTAAACGACATTGAGTTTGTAGACAGTAAGGACGAAAGTGAAAATGTGAGCCAGAACGGACGTACCAATCGGAATTCCTCACAGCCCTCACGAAATAGTGGATCAAATTCCAATGGACGATCCAGCCAGAATCCAGGAAATTCCTATCAAAATTCGCCATACTACAAAAACACGAACCAGGGGAAAACAAACCGTACAGGAAGTAAACCACAAAGAGCCCAGTCTTCACGCCAGACTTCACAAAACCGCTACAACGTAGACGAGGAATTTATGAATATGGGAAATGAAGAGATGGGAGATTTTTGCTGATAACAAAGGAGAAAAAATGGAACGAGTAAAAAAATGGTGCCAGGCACACCAAAAAGCCTGCCTGATAACTGGAATTATAGGAATGCTTCTGTCACCCTTTTTATGGCCGCTGTTTTTAGCAGTGATTGTACAGAGTCTGACACTGGGGCTTCCAATTGCAGCAGGTATCTATTGTTACAAATATCTAAATGAAAAAAAGGAGAATCCGAATGAGAATGATGAACAAAAACACAGCCACCCTGAAACCAAGAAACCAGCTCCCGGTAAAGTACGCGGTCATGCTGAAGCGCCCGGTGGCGTTCAAAAGAGTCCGGATGAAACGCGGTCAGAACCGGTAAAACAGAGGAGAAAGCAAGGAAGAAAAAGAGGTGTTTCCGGAGGTGATGGACCAAAATGAAATGTAAAGCAGTCCGGTGTATCTATTACAATGCAGGAAATGGATACACCGTTGCCTCCTATGTAACGGAAGAAACCCTTCCCAAGGAAGTAAGCAGCCAGAAAAATGGCAGATATGGCATGTTTATGGCAATTGGAAATGAGCTTCCGACTGAGGATGGCCTTGAAGTAGAACTGAACGGAACCTGGAAAGACGGAAAATTTGGAATGCAGTATAAGGTTTCTTCTTTTCAGATTGTATTACCCACGAGCACAGAAGGAATCAAGGCATACCTGGCCTCTGACCTTATTAAGGGAATCGGGCCAGTGCTTGCCGAGCGGATTGTAGACCGTTACCAGGAAAATACGTTTGAAGTTCTTGAAAAAAATCCTGAGAAGTTACTGGAAATCAAAGGCATTACCCGAAAAAAGCTCTCAGAGATTCTGGAAGGATACCGTGGCAGCGAGACTTTGCGGCAGTTAATGGTGACCTTATCTCCCTTTGGGGTGACACCAAGGAAGGTGGCGCAGATCCAGGAACACTTTGGAAATGCAGCCCCACTTATTATTCAGAACACGCCATTTCGTTTGTGCGAGATTCCTGGGTTTGGATTTCTAACGGTGGATCCGATTGCGGTAAAAGCAAAGAATTTTAAGCCAGATGAGCCTATGCGGATTAAAGCAGCGATTCTTCATATTATGTCGGAAGCAGAGGGCGAAGGCCATCTATACCTGACTTGTGAGGAAATCTTAAAGCGGGCAGCCCTGCTTTTAAACCATAAAAAGGAAACCGGACTGGTGCCAGAAAGAGCCATCCGGGATGCCGGAAATGAAATGATCCGTAAGGATGGTACCCTGGTGTGTAGTGATGGCGGATTTTATTTAAAGAATAGTTTTCGTGCAGAGCTTGGAGCAGCTGCATCTCTGGTCAAACTGATCCTGCGAGGTGGGACACAAAGTTATCAGGTGGACTCCATTATAAGCAGCATTCAGAAAAAAGAGAAGATTCTATTAAATGCCAGGCAAAAAGAAGGAATTTTAAGAGCATTTCAATATCCGGTTACCATCATTACCGGAGGACCTGGACGTGGAAAGACAACAGACATCAGCTTTATCATTGAGGTAGAGAAAATTCTTCATAAGAACGCGGAGATACTGTTATGTGCTCCAACTGGTCGTGCCAGACGAAGGATGAGTGACTGTACTGCTTACCCCGCCCTGACGATTCATAAAGCAATTGGGTTAAAAGGAGAAGCGGGTGAGGAAGAATGGGATGAAGAGAGTATGCTGGAGGCATCTCTTATCATTGTGGATGAGTGCAGTATGATCGACATGCCACTTATGGATAAGTTTTTGTCCCGGGTGCCTATTGGAACCCGCCTGGTATTCTTAGGCGATAAAGACCAGCTGGAATCAGTGGGACCGGGAAATGTATTTAAAGAGATGATCGAATCTGGTGTGATTCCAGTTACGATACTAACAGAGAGCTTCCGTCAGGAAGGAAAATCCACGATTATTCAGAATGCGGATAAGATAAACGAAAGGAAAACCAATCTGGTTTTTGATGATACGTTCCAGTTTTATCCGGCAAAAGATGATGAAGAAGCAGCTGAAATTATCCAGAAGCTCTACCGGGAAGAACTTCAAAAAAACGAAAACCGGGTAGAAGGGGTTCAGGTGCTCTCCCCGCTTCGAAAGGATACGAAGGTAGGTGCAGATGCATTAAATCCTGTCCTTCGGGATATCGTGAATCCGAAGCGGTACGGTTATCCGGAAATTAAGAATGGATCGACTACATATCGGGAGAGAGATCTCGTTATGCAGCTGAAAAATGAGGAAGATGTGGCAAACGGTGACGTGGGAGAAGTCCTAAATATCTATAAAGCAGACGGGAAAAGCAGGATGCGTGTAGATTTTGGGGATGGAAAAATCATGGAATATACCGAAGGGGATATATGGCCGTTAAATCTGGCTTACTGTATCACCGTCCATAAGGCACAGGGCTCGGAATATCCAGTGGTGATCCTGCCGATGCTCACCTGTTTTTATCGGATGCTGCGGAAAAATCTTTTCTATACCGCAGTCACAAGAGCAAGGCGTGGGGTGAAAATAGTAGGAAGTAAAAAGGCAATGGTAATCGCAATCAATAACGATACGGTGAGCAAACGAAATACCATGTTTGGTTACCGGATCAAAAAGATTTACAAAGCTTACCTGGAACAGGAAAAGAAATCAGCATAACAAACAAAGATCAGCAGGATATGAGACGCAAAATGCTCATACCCTGCTTTTCCATATGGAGGAATCAAAATGCCAGAAATCTGTTTTTATGAACCGTGGACCTATCAATTGTCGTTGCCGGAAAAAATTGAGGCATATTTAAAGTTTGCAAAGAAAAAAAGAATCAGCTATGAAGCGGAAGACTGCTCCAGATATAATACGCGGACAAATGGAAAATCTGCCAAGCTTCATCCGCCTACTTTGGCTGCTATTTTTAAGCTTTTTGGAATGAAAGAAAAAGAAGAAGGTGCTGCCGGAATTCAGCTGGCAGAAAAGTCTGTTCGTTATTTTTGCCTGGAATACCCGGTGGAGCAGGAACTTTGTGTCATGACGTATAATTATCAAAACGGAAGATTCTGTGGAATTAGAAAGAAAAATGATCCCGCAGGAGAAACAACAAAGATGCCTGGTGTTTTAAAGGGAAAATCTACCGGGGAGGAGTATCTTGCAATGCTTGTCTATGCAAGTATAGTTCCCGAAAGCCAGTATTACGACGATGAGTTTCATACCTGCTTTGATGAACTGAAACGTGCTGTAAAAGCAGGACTGGCGGGGCAGGCACTCAAAATGTCCTTTCGCTGTTGTGATAACCTGTATCTGCGGATGACTGCCACAACGGAGGATGCCATTTCTTTTGACCGGAACCAGTTTGCGGAAGGAAAACTGAAGGATAGTTTTCACCCCTTTGACCTGAACTCCGGAATTTATGCGCCAAATGCCTGTATAATTGGTACTTTTAAGGTGCTGGGAGTAAAAGGAAGGAAGAAAGGTGCTGCTATTTCGGAGTTAAAAAAGGAATATGCAGGACATTTTAACTGCCGGCATAGTGAAAAAGAGAGGATCCCCACGCTTCCAGAGGATTACATTGTGAGCCAGGAGGTGGAAGAAATCCTGGAAATGGTCGTTCATACCCCGGCAAGACTTTTTATGATGACGGGGGAAGCTGGAACTGGAAAAACCACAGATGCCAGGATGATCGCACAGATATTAGGTCTTCCCTATTATGTATTTACCTGTGGACCTGGTACAGATGAGCTGGAGCTTCTTGCAAGTACGGTTCCAAACATGGGAACGAAAAACAAAACGCTTCCAGTGCTTCCAGTCTTTTACGACCTTCAGATGGATCCAGCTTCCGCACTTTGTGTACTTAGCGGAAACTATGAAGAGGGCATTTCAGAAGAAGCTGCATTTGAAAAACTTTTGCGCCTTGCTTATGAAAAAGGATATGAAAGTGCAAGGGCAGAGAAGGATTTTTTGTTGCGGGAATCAGAGATCATCAAAGCGTGCCGTCTTCCTTCCGTTTTGGAAATTCAGGAGCCGTCCATGATTGAAAAACCAGGAACGCTTACAAGACTGAACTCCCTTTTTGATGACGGAGCGGTGACGGATCTGATTAATGGGGAAAAAATAAAGAGAAATAAAGATACCATTGTGATTATGACTACAAACCTGGATTATGTGGGCTGCGGAAATTTTAACCAGTCGGTATTATCCCGTATGAGCATGATCCAGCCCAAGCAAAATCTCACAGAAGAGGAAATGAAGCGGCGGGTTATTGCACGTACCGGATATGCGGATGAGAAAGGTTTAAACTTTATGGTTTCGGCCGTTCAAAAAATCCATGCTTATTTGAAGGAAGAAGATATTCAGGATGGTGTGTGCGGCTATCGGGAACTGGAAAACTGGGTGCGTACCTTTCAGGCAATTAAAGATGTCAGGCGCGCGGCACAGGTTGCGGTTATCAGTAAAGCCACAATGGATCCGGAGGAACAGGAACATCTGATGAAGACCTATGTGGAACCGTATTGTTAGAAACAGGAGAATCGAAATGAAGGATACTTATAGAGAGCGGATCAAGGAAGAACAAAAAAAGTTAAGCCCCAGTCAGGTCTTTTTTTCAGAAGGTTACCGGAAACTTTTTCGGGACCTTGCAAATGAAGTGGCAGGGGAAAAACTGGAGCAGCTGCTTTTGTACCAGAGTACAGAAGACGGACTGGCAGGCTGGAATGATGGGAAACGAATCGGCATCAACATTGGCAATCTCATCACAGGCAGCTTTTTAGAACTGGAACAAAAAAGTGACAGCCTGATCGGGATATTAGGACATGAATGCGGCCATGCCAGATTTACGGATTCTGTACTTCGGAAAGTCTATGTGCAGAACATGCTGGCAGGCGTCTGGTATCCGGATGCACCAGAGCCGGAAAACGAGGACGAAGAAAAAGCCCTGAATGAGATGGATACCTGTCTGGCCGGGAAAAATCCAGTGGTGGTTCCCCTTCTGACAGAATGTGCGTCTTATATCAGCAACCTTTTAAATGATGTGTACATAGAGGAAAAGATGTGCAGCCTGTTTCCTGGAAGTATCAAAAAAGGAATTCTGATCAACCGGAGACGAAACGTGGAATGGATTCCCCCGTTAAAAGAACTGCTAGAGGGAAATTCAGATCCGGTTTCTGTTTTTTTAAAGGTACTTGTACAGTATGCCCTCCGGGGATATGCCAATTCCTGGAATATGGAAAGCTGTGAGATGCTGGATACCTTAAATGAAGTGAAGCAGTTTGTGGATCTGTCGGTGACAGCGGACAGTGATCTGATCCGTTACCAGGCCACCAACCAGATTCTGCTTAAGATGTGGAAGTATTTTCGGAATCTTTTGGAAGAACTGAAGCAGGAATGCAAGGAACCAGAAGAAAACGAGGAAGAGCCACCGCAGGAGGAAGAACCGTCGGAAGCAGAAATGTCTCAGGAAGAACCGTCGGAAAAAGAACCGGCAGAAGTGGACGAGCCACCGGAGGAACCGTCGCAGAAAGAACCACCGCAGGAAGAACCGGCAGAAGAAAAATCAGCAGGGGAAGAAAATTCTACAGAGGAAGATAGAAAAGAGGCATCCCAGGGAAATGGAAAATCCATGGGAGAAGAGGAAGAAGAATCCTCCACAGAAGAAACGGAATCCAAAGGGGAAGAAGAACCTGTAAAAAAAAGTGATACTTCTGGAGATAACAACCGGGAAGCTTCTAAGCAGACCGGGGAGGAGTCTCCAAATTCTTCAGAGAAGGAAAATAAATCAGAAACGGTATCTGAGAAAGCTTCTTCAGAAGAGAAATCTAAGGAAGCTGTAGGCGGTAAAGAAGGTCCAAAAGATTTTTCTTCGGATTCCTCCGATGAGGATCTTCCGACAGATGTATCCGGAAATGGAAAGGACGAGGCGAAAACCGGGAAACAAACAGAAGAACTGACGGAAGAACAACTAAAAAAGCTGGAGGCAGCTATGGGGGAGTATCTAAAAGAACTGACCGAAGATCTTCCCAAATTTATTCAGGAATCGGAAGTGGATGAGACTGCCTTACCGGAACTTGAAAATGCCACGGTGGTCCAGGTTTCGAAAGAGGATAAGGAAGAACGGGAAGGCGCAGATGAAAAATCTGACCTGATACTGCAAAAAATCCTTTTGGATTTAGTATCAGAAACCGTGGATCAGGATATGGGAGTAGAAGCCCAAAACCGTCTGCAGGAGGAACTGGATGGGATGGAATTTGAAGCAGCCCATAACATGGTAAAAAAAGAGGTTCTGTATAAGAACACCTTCACAGAAACAGAAAAAAGCTGGCTGTCTGCATATGAAGCTTCGGCAAGAAAGGTAGAAAAAAGGCTTCGGACCAGGCTTCTTCCAATCCTGGAAAACCAGAAGGAACGGACGGAACGTCGGATGTATCTTGGAAAAAAGCTGGATATGCGTGCCATTGCAGATCCAGGCGGTGCCGTATATAAGCGGACATTTCCAGGAAAGAAAACAGATGCGGTGGTCTGCGTGTTGGTAGATAATTCTGGCTCCATGATAGGTCATCGTATAGAAGCAGCCAAGGTAGCAGCCCTCACCTTATACGATTTTTGCAGGAAAGCCGGAATCCCCATTCTGGTTTACGGGCACCATACGGATGGTTACGATCATCGTGATCCAAGTGAGGAAACCGTTTATTTTCACAGTTATGCAGAGTTCGAGGAAGACAGAAACGACCGTTTGCGGATCATCACTATGGAAAACGATGGCAGTAACCGGGACGGGGCAGCCCTTCTATTTATGGCAAATAAGCTTTTAAAACGTCCGGAAAAACAAAAACTGTTGTTCCTTATCAGTGACGGACTGCCAAATGCAACCCGTTATTTTGGAAGCTATGCCACAGCAGACTTAAAAAAGATTAAGGAAAAACTTGGAAAGAAAGGAATTTTGTTTCAGGCAGCAGCGATTGGCTGGGATAAAGAAGCTATCCGGAAGATTTATGGAAATGCCTATCTTGATATATCAAGCTTAGAGCAGCTTCCCATCCGACTGACAAAGCAGCTGGCAAAATTACTTCGAAGAGTAAACTAAAAGGAGGAGCATGATGCAGCATAAAAAAAGAAAAAAGATTTATTCCGAACAGTTGTTACAGATCCATGAGGATTCAAAAAAGATACATCCGGGAAAGGAAATCTACGCAACCGGGTATGTGATCGAGCTGAAAAAAGATTGTTATTTTGCAGGCTTTCAGGATGGAAAAATTCTGTGCCGCTCATTTGAGTATGCCCGTTATTTTTCTAACACCCACAGTGCGGAACAGTTTGTAAAAGAATATCTTGGATATGCGGGATTAAGATGCAATCTTTGCAAGGTGGCCTGGGGGCTTGCCGTTCACGGATTAGAGCCCGGATGGAAGGAAAACCTGAAGCCCTATAAAAACCAGGGGCAGATCCTTCAGTTCTCGTCTTATCACGATGGCGTAAAATATCAAAAAGAAAACCATCTGGAACAGACAACCTATGTTCTGCCTCTTGTGGACAGGGAAAAAGAACTTTATATTGCAGCGTAACTTTTTGGGGGACAAGTCGTCCCCCTTAATTAATAGGAAGAAATAATTTTAAATGGAGGCAATAACATGACCGTAAGGAAAGCTGGAAAAGGAATCGTAAGAAGCGGAGGCGGAACTTACCAGATTGGATATACCGACCTGTATGGAATGGAACAGGAAACGGAACTTAGTGCATTCGGGATGAAGGATCTGGAAGAATTGTGGAGTTCCTTGTGCCCGGAATTTGAATGCCGAAAAAACAGTATCCGCTATATAGAAAGAGCGTGAAAAGAATAAGGTAGGACTTTGTACCTGCAGAAATGGAGTGAAAAATATGGGAATGTATCATAAAAATCACCTGGTGGGACCTGGATTTAAAAGAATGGCAAAACGCCAGACTTCAAAAGGCATGAGAAGGGCAGCGAAAAAAAGCTGTCAGGAACTTTTTGAGGACAGTATTACACTGACCAGAAAAAGCCATAACCTGCATGGAATTGATGCATTTAAGTTTAGTTGAAAAAGGAGAGGCAAAGAATGGAATGGAACATCTATAAAGACTGGCTGGATCCCGTCTTGTACCGGCAGATGGTATCCATGATCTATCAGCTGTCCTCAAATGCGGACAAAGAAGCATTTTTAAAACAGGAGAGAGAAAACAGCCTGTTTTATGGAATCTGTGAGCACAGCATGGAGGAAGAATATAATCTTCACTATCCCGGAGAAGTATTAGAGCGTATGAAAGAGCGGAGAACCATGACAAAACCGGTTTACCGGGCTCTTGGGCTTGCGCTTGCAGGGACATCCTGCATTCAGGAGACCTGTATGTTTAATGGTACCCAAAAAAGCGGCTTCTGGAAACAGTTTGGCAAGGTACTTGGAGAAAAGGATTTGTGTTGCCTTGCAGTCCGGTGTCTGCTTGCAACAAAAGATCGCAAGCTCTGGGTGGATGCCCTGCACCAGTATCCATATGAAAAAGTGGAGGAAATGATCTTTATCCTTTCCGTTTTTCCAGAGTCGGATACGTTATGGCAGAAATTAAAGGGAAAGATCGCGGCCTGCTTTGGAAGGGAACGCAGGCTGTCTGTTTACGAAGACTGGCATTTTTATGCCTGGATTGCCATGAAATATGAGAAACGGCTGAAAAATGACCGGACCAAAGAAACTGCGGTGTTAAAACAGGTTGTAAAACTTTCCCAGACAAATGCGGCGAATGCAAACGGGGCGTTGGAGGAACAGCTTATAAAAAATGGATATCAAAAAGAAGAGGTAATTTTTTTAAATGGCATATTGACAGGGGCACGAAGATACCTGGATCCGAACTCATTGACTGCGGAGAAGATTGCAGTAAAGGTATTGAAAACCTTTCTGCCAGGAGAAAAGATGTATCCGGATGTGGTGTATGAGTTATGTGAAACTTTTTTAAGAAAATACGACTGTTTTCCAGTGCGTCTTGGTGGACAGGAAAAAATCCAAAATTGCCTGTATGGAATGAAGGTGGAAAATGTCCGGACTTTCTTAACGCTGTTTCCTTTTCGAAAAAATGGGATGAAAGAGTGGCATTATATTAATTTAAACCAGGAAAAATGGCACTGCATGGCCACGCAGCTTAAGGAGGAAGAGTTTGAAAAGTGCGTAAATGACACCCTGCGAAATGGGACATTTGAAAAACCAGAGCTGGAATCCTATCTTGCAGCCTATCAAAAGTTGACCGGACGGGAGTATGTGGAAATCTTCTGGAAGAAAATAGATTACGATCTTCGTCATGTCTTTCATCTGTTAAGCGAAAATGAGATCCTGGATGCCGTCGGTCTTATGAAACAATTTTTAAAGGAATACCGGGAAATGAGAAACAAAGAACCGGATCCGGATGCTTTTGAACCGATCCCTTTTATCGGAGAGGCTGATACCGGGGAGGATCAGACCGGGGAGGCAGAAAAAGTATTTGGGGAGAAATGGGATAGCATGTTGTATTACCTGAAAGCAGATATGGAAGATATAAATACCATGACCAGTTTTTCCATGTTAAAGCTCGTCATTACCCAAATTGGAATAGAGGGAATCCCGGGAATTCTGGAACCATGGAGCATGATCCAGAGAACCTTTTCATTGTATCCGTATGGAATTAGTCGTGGAGAATGCGAGATCTGCCGCCCGCTGTTGGAAAGAGGTGTACATCAGGAATTATTTATGTGGATCGAGGAACATCTGTTTTTAACAGATGTTGGAAACTACATCAGCTTTTTGAGGAGCATCCTGTTAAAAGACAGTACAGGACTTTGGATGGAACCAAAGGAAGCTATGCAGATGGCAAAAGAAATCCTTCCCTATCTGGAGGACAGTAGTGGGAAAGAAACGCTGCGAAGAAAATACATGTCAGAGGAAGAGCTGCGAAGCCTTGAAAGGGAAAAGGAGTGGAAACAGGTGCAGGAAACAAGGATGAGAAAGCTGGAAGAGGAAAAGAAGATCAAAAAGGAATTTAATCTTCTGCTTCGGAAAAATAAGGGGACAAATCAGCTTTTCGAACAGATCTATAACTTTTATTACTATGGAAGATATACGGAAAATTCCTTACGTGCCAGGATCATTCTTTCCTATATGCGGGATTATCTGGACAGAAGAGGAAAAATTGTAACCAGCAAAGAGGAAATAAAATATCTGTTGTTGCTGTTTCAGAACCTGTATAAAAATGAAAAGATAGCGTTAGAGGGCATCAGGCAGATGATAGATTTGATGGAGGTTGCATAATGATAGAAGTGATAAAAAGACATTTAGCGGAACGAAATATGCTAAAAACGGCAGGTCTGTCTCTTTGTTACCTGGAAAAAAAGGGAGAAGAAAAATGTGTACGGGCAGCAGAAGCCATCATTCAAAATGAGGTTATGGATGTGATCCCGTCCTTGTGGGAACAGGTATGTTTGTACATGATGGAAGATCCGGAAACGATTACCTATCTTGGAAACCTGAAAAAAGAGGGATGTGAGCTGAATGCATACCGGTTCCAGCGAATCCTATTGGATGCAGGGACAGATAAAGTTTCAGATTTTTCCTATGAACAGGTAAAAGCCGTGTATTTTGATCCGCTGGTAACCGATGGAACGGCCTATTCTTATATGAAATATTATGGAGAGCAGAATGTAAGCAAAGAAGAAAAAGAACAGCTGGTAAAAAGTATTGCCATGTGTATGGAGGTGCTGGACTTTGAGAAGGCAGGGGAAAAAGACCATATGCTGCTTGTGAATCCGGTATTCTCATCAGAGCTGCTGCTTGATCTATTGGAAAATGTAAACAACCTTAAAATTCTTCAAGATCAAGGTTTGATGGAGCTTGTCAATACGCTTGCCGGGTATGAAGCTGAGATCCAGTCTCTAAATCAGAAACAGTTCGATCAGATGAAGGAAAGACCTGTTGAGATACTGGAAAAGTTAAGGATTGTGACCGGGTACATTCCAAAAGACAAGCTGACGGATGGATTAAACTTATGGCTGTGGAACGAAGCTCTGTATGAGGATCTTTGTAAGCTGGAACGGGCATTTACAGATGGTGCGGATCCGGCGGAGGTATTTTCTAGCAAAGTGTCCTATGTGAATACCCTGTACCAGAATCCCTTATCTAAAATTTCTCTGTCCAGTTTAAGTGTAGAAAAATCAGAACTTCTATTATATGCCATCACACAGAAAAAGAAGGCATTCTTAAATCTCATCAATGAGGAACCGGAACTTTTTTATGATCTTCTAAATGCTTCCATGCTGTTAAAGAAAGAGATGTACCAGGAGTATATAAACTTAAATACCCTCAACCGGAAAAATTTAAAAGATAGTGCGGATCTGATTTTATCGAATGACAGATTCGAACTTTTGGCAAAGCGGGAGCATACATTTGAAGAGTTAAAGCTTCTTTGTACTGCAAAAGAGGCGGTGATCCGTTTGTATGAACAGCTGACCTGCAAATGTGATGAAAGACTCCTGGTTCTTCGGGAACTGATAAAACGGGAGTGTGTGCCGTATTCCTTTTGGAAAGGACAGATAGAACCACTTGCAGCTGCGTTATCCCAAAAGCCGTTATCCAGATGGATCCGGGAGGACTTTTGGAACATTCCGGATTTAAGCTACGGAACGGCACTGTGGCTTTTGGTGTACCGGGAGCAGCTAAAAGGCATGGAAAAAGAGATCACCATGGAACAACAGGCCCTCTATCTGTTAAAAGATCTGGCACTGGTAAAAGAGTGTGATTCGTTAAGTGAATTAAAAGAAAAGCTGATCTTAGGGGATGTTTCCTGGAGGCTGCTAAAAGAAAAACTGTCGTTTTCAGAAGAATTTGTACAAAATAATGCTGCTCGGATTGGCAACTTTCTATTTGTAGGCGGGGCTGAGATCATGGAAACTTTTCTGGAACGGCAGCCATCCAAAATCGAAGAGATCCGGAGACTGGTTACAGCAGAGCTTCTTGGAAAATTTGACGAACTGAAATATCCATCTGGGGATCTCATGCGTGAGATTGATTTTGAGGTATCCGAAGAAGCGGAAAAAGAATGGAAAATAGATCGGACTTTTACCAGCAAAAACTTGGTATTAAAAGAGGAAACCGGTCTTCTTCCAGTCATGCAGATCGGAGAGGTCCCAAGCTATTCCTGCCTCTCCTACCGCTCAGGGTTAAACAGCGATTGCCTGTTATCCTGCTTTGATTCGAATAAAAAGTTTTTCTTTATCCGAAAAAATGGACAGGTGGTATTTCGGGCCATGATACGATTGACAAAGGGATCCTATGTGGGTGACAAAATGCGAAAAAAGATCCAGTTTGCAGATCTGTCAGGAGCTGGGAAACCAAAAGAAGAGGAAGGGGAGGAACTGGTATTGTTCTTGGAGCGCTATTACGAGAAGAATCTGACAAATGAGGAAATGGACCAGGCCGTATATCTTGCATTTGTGGCTGCAAAAGAAAAAGCCAAAAAGTTGGGAGCCAGGTTGGTTCTTAGCTGCTATTACCAGGATGATGTGAAAACGAAGGAATATATAAAAAGCAATTATTATTTATATATTTCCAAATCCAAAAACGGCAGCCAGTACCTGGATAGCCTATACGGGGAAGCGTCTGTTTCTGCTTCTGGAGACTATAGCAGCAATATCTTTTTGCTGGAAAATAAAGAACAGGAGGTAGCTGCGTGAGCGTGCAGGAACTAAGAAAAGAAAGGGCGAAGAAGTTAAGATATAAAAAGCTCATTGTAAAAGGACTGAATTGGCAGGATATTTTAAGAAAAGATGAGCGAGGAAGTGCGTATGGCAAAGGCATTGTATGATTTGTGTAGAAAGGACGGAACGGTGATGGTTTATTCCATCACCGGACCAGAAGTGGCAGCAGCAATCGGCTGTAAGCTGCAGGATGTTTATAATTCTGCGTGTTATGGACAATTAATCCAGCATACCTATTATGCGGAAGTGATTGACCGTCCGCTTAGCAGGCGAAAGGATATTACCCTCTTAACGGAGTACGACCGTGTCCGTAAGGTATTTTTACGAAAGTATAGAAGCACATCGGAGAAAAGAAACGTGAGCAGATAAAAAAGAAGGGATAAGAGAGGAACCCATTTATGAGAAAAATCGAACAGAAAGAGTTTTGTGAAAGATATGACGCAAGAAGGACATTTTACAATTGTCAGATGAAGGTGCCGCAGGTATCTTCTAAGCTGGAAACGCTGCTTGCAAACAGCAAAATCGAATGCAGGGAGCTCTATGAAAACCAGATGGAGAAGATTACTGGTGCAGAGGAATTGGCAGACTGGATCCGCGATACCTATATGCGTGTCAATAAAGAGCGTGGCGTGTTATATGCAAGAGCGTGTCTTACGGTGATGATGGCAGCAGGCTATTCTGTCCGGGGCATGCGTCTTCCACAGAAGAACGAATGTGTGACAACCTGGTGGAAGCTAAAACATGTCATGAAAAGAAAAGGGCAGCTTACCGTAACATATAGAAGTGCAGCATTAGGACCGATCCAGAAGGAAAAGGCGGTTGTATTTGGAAGAGAGACGAAATAGGATTAGGGGGCTGGAAAACAGCCCCCTTTTTGGCAGGAGAAAGTTATTAAAATAACAATATTAGAAAAGTTATATATTTAATTAATTTTTAAAAAATCTTTTAGAATGATTGACAAATTTATAGATAAATGTTATGATTTTGACAACAAATAAATAATAATGTGGTCGGCTCCTAAAGAGCCTGTTTAAGACAATCCAGTGGAAATCTGGAACTAAACCTTTGTGTTTACCTGTGTATAGCATTTTGTATCAGAAGTGCTTAAGTCAGACCATACTACACGTTAGCGGAGATTCCTATATTTATTGAAGGAGACTTCGCTTTTGTTATCTAAATGTGATTTTTCATAGTCAGGATCTGAGTTATAAGCAGACTTGATTTGGAGAATAAAGAAACAGGAAGGAGGGTCACAGGTCGGATTAGTAACAAAATGATAACTAAAAATTATAAAAAGAAAAATGGTCTTAAATTGAAAGGAGACAACACCATGAAAAAGAATTTTAAACGAGTATCCGCTATTATCTTAGCAGCAGCAATGTCAATGAGTTCAAGCGTAATCGCTTCCGCAGCAAAGATGAATATTTATGTTAGAGAGTACAATCAGAAAGTAACTAAAATTTATTCAGGTACACCATTAACTCCTACAATTGTTCTTGATACAACTCCAGGCCAGTCTATTTATGCAGCTATCGCAGAGGGAGAGGTTGCTGATGATTCAAATAATTTGTTGACCGCGTCAATTAATTCTGATTGGAAGAAAGTTGTTAATAAAGATGGTTCTATTGACTGGTATTTAACATCACTTGGAATTAATAATGGTACCAAGAAGGAATTTGACACTAAAACAAATAAAGATTCATATTCCAATTTAAAATATGACAGTGAGGGTAATATTATTCATGGAATCTGGGAAGGCTCTTCATGGATGTGGTTAGAGGGTGGTGCAGAAAGCATTGAAAGTACTGCTTATCCAGAATACACAATGAGTGATGCAAAGTGCCCTTCAAGTGATTTCTCTATTATTTTAAGCTATGATACTTCTAAATTAGAGTGGTAAGAAGGTGTAGTATGAAACGTAATAAATTATTGTTTTTATTATCTACTTGCTTGGTTCTATCTGCATACGGTCCAGTAAATGCATCTGCTGAGTCTGATTTTAGCAGCTTTGAGGAAAATGAAACATTTGTCTCGGAAACTGCAAGTGCTTTTTCTGATGAAAACTATGGTATGGATGTGGGTGAGACAGAAGATTCATATGGATTCATAGATTCAGAAGAATATAATGAAACTAAACAGATAGAGACTTTTTCAGATGAAAGCGCTTCAGGGTATAAACCTGTACGTGATGATATTCCAATAGAATTTAAATATGAAGGATCTACTTTATATTTTAGACTATCTGGTGATGCCAGTTCAGCTAAATTGCCAGATTGGGGAAGTGTTTTAGGCGCAATGTGGTGCCGGGGAGAGCTTCAAAAAAGTGCACAGGAAGTTACCAAGATTGTTATTGGAGAAGGAATTACTTCAATTGGAAAGAACAATTTTTGCCTAGGTGGAAATACTGATAGCCCTGTGTTTGGAAAATTGAATGAAGTAGTTGTTCCGTCAACACTTACTGAAATTGGTTTTGGCGCATTTCAGGGAGATTCTAATTTAATTAATTTCGATTTTTCAAATATAACTGTTATTGGAGATTCTTCATTTGCTAATACCGGTTTAATTCAAATTACAATTACATCAGAAAATGTACAAATAGGCGACAATGCATTTTACAATTGTAAGCAATTGACAAGTGCAAAGATGAAAAAATTGGCGCTTTCAGAAGGCATTTTCGAGGGATGTAATTCATTAAGCGACGTTCAGTTTGAAACCAGTGATTTAACATCAATACCTAATAATGCATTTTATAAAACTGGAATATCCGCGTTTAATTTTGAAGGAATTGAAACTATTGGTAATAGTGCGTTTAGGGAAACTAAATTAGTTTCTGTTAAATTACCAGTTATTAAAACAATTGGAAGTAATGCTTTTAATGGCGCTTCAGTGGAAACATTATCCTTTGGTAATTCAGAGATAAGTGTTAAAAGAAATTCATTTACTAAATGTAATGGTTTATCTTCTGTCTGCTATGCAGGTAGCAGAGAACAATGGAAGAATGTTCTTCTGAGTTCACTTTTGACAGATTCAGTACAGGTTCATTGTAAAGCGGACAGTGTGGAGCCAAAAGATGCTACTTGTACAGAAACTGGATTAAAGGAAGTGGGCGAGTGTAAAGTTTGCGGTGAGCATTATTCATATGTAGACGATGAAAACGTACTTCCTGTAGATACTGTGAATGGACATAACTGGTCAGAGGATTATGTAGTGGATCAGGAAGCAACCTGCACAGAGCTTGGCTCCAAGAGCAAACATTGTACAAGAGAAGGCTGCGATGCAAAAAATGATACCCAGGAAATCAAAGCTCTCGGACATGATTATGTTTCCAAAGTAACAAAAGAAGCAACCTGTACAGAGAAAGGAATTCTTACTAAGACCTGTAGCAGATGCAACGACGTTGTAACAGAGGAAATTCAGGCACTTGGTCATGATTTTGCGAAAGACTATACCGTAGATGTAAAAGCTACCTGCACAACTGACGGTAAGCAGAGCAAGCATTGTTCCAGATGTGATGCGAAAACAGATGAGCAAAAAATTCCAGCTCTTGGACATGATTTTACATCTAAAGTTACCAAGAAAGCTACTTGTATAGCTGATGGCGTGATTACCAAATCCTGCAGCAGATGTGATGCAACTGAAACTGAAGCAATCAAAGCAACTGGACATAAGTTTGGTGACTGGAAAGTAACTGTTGAAGCAACTGTTTTCGTACCAGAGCAGCAGGAGAGAATCTGCGAGACTTGTGGAGAAAAGGAGACAAAGACAGTAGGTACTGCTTTAAAAGCGACTGCTACTGTAAACGCTTCCAGCGTAAAGCTGAAAGTAAAACAGTCTACCACTGAGCTGAAGGTTAGTGGCCTTGCGAAAGGTGATTCTGTAAAATCCTGGAAGTCCACAAATACCAAGATCTTTACTGTAAAAGGAAAAGAAAATGGTACCTGCAAGCTTACCGCAAAGAAGGCTGGTACTGCAAAACTCCAGATCACTCTTGCCAGTGGACTGAAAAAGACGGTAACTGTAAAAGTCCAGAAAGCGGATGTAAAAACTACAAAGGTTACTGTGGCTAATACAAAGGTAACTGTTAAGAAGGGCAAAAAAGTGGCTCTGAAGCCGGTGGTGAAACCATTCACTTCCAAGCAGAAAGTTACTTATACAAGTTCCAATAAGAAGGTTGCAACCGTTTCCTCTAAGGGTGTTGTAACTGGAAAGAAAAAAGGAACAGCAAAAATTACTGTAAAATCTGGAAGTAAATCTGTAAAGGTAACTGTAAAAGTAAAATAAGCACCAATGATGGAGGCTCTTCTTCCGTAAGGAAGAGGGGCCTTTTTTAAGGGAAGGAGACTGGAATAAATGAAAAAAATTGGACTATGGAAAAAATTAGCCAGTTGGCTGCTTGTTTTTCTGTTAGTGCTGCAAATTCCGACAGAGGTGTTTGCGGAAGATTGGATCAGTGAGAATGATATTTCTATATCTGTAGATTCTGTAGAGAATGAAGAAGCTGATTATAATGAAGAGGAAGAAAACACTGATTTTTATAGTGATGAAAATATAGAAGAATCAGAAGGTGATAGTTTTACTGATTCAGAAGAGTTGCCAGAGGCAGATATTGCTTCTTTTAGTGATGAAACTAGTCTGTCTGAAGATACAGAGACACAGGAAATTCAGGTTACTGTGAGTGTAAGTAAAGACGGTAAATTTTTAAATGACAAAGACGGTAAGCCTATGGCTGGCCGTACCGTATTGCTTAGTGGCAAGGCGTCTTACACTATGGATGATGCCTTAAAGTTGGCACATGATTTATACTATCCAGGTGGTTCCGAAGCGGGATATGATTATCACGCAGATGAAGCTGGTTTATATTATGGGCTTATTTACAAATTGTGGGGATATGATCGTGATGATGTTCCATTTATAAAGACGGTGTTAAATAACGATAATGGCAATTATCAAACTTCTTTAAGTAGAGGAATTCAAGATGGTGATGATCTGTGCTTTTATATAGAACAGAGAAAAGGTGTGGATTTCTATGCTTATTTCACTCAAAAAAACCAAAAGATATATTCCGGTCAGGATATTACACTTCAACTACGAGAAACAAATGACACATATATTTATAACAACTGTCAGGGGGCCTCTATCTATATTGACGGAGAAAAGGCGGAAGGTCTGGTGACCGATGAGCAGGGAAAAGTTACTATAACAGGACTGGAACCGCGTGATACTCCATATTTTATTACCGCAGAGAAATTGGAAGAGACTGCGGATGGTGGAACGGTTTCATTAATCTCAGCCGCTTATTCTTATATAACTGTTCTTCAAAATAGTAGCGAATTAGTATCATGTATAGATACAGTAACGCTTCATATGGAGACGGATGAAAAAGAAAAGGATATTTTCCTTGATACTTTAGACGGAAGTCAGGAATTCGTTGTTCCAGCAGAAATGGTATATCTGGATTCCGCTAAAAAAGCAAACCTATATGTTAATGTAGGATTAAAGGATGGCGTTGATGAAAGCTATCATGTGTATGCAGTTTATGACAGTCCGCGTGATCAAGTTGAACATAGAGTTAGTTTAATTCAAAATAAAAATATATATTTAAGTCAAGCAATTTCAAAAGGAGCCATATTAGGTTATGGAAAAACTTATAATTTGGCAATTCGTTCAATTCGAATAGAAGTCTGGAAAGACAATAGTATAATAGATTCCTGCAATCTTTCAATTCAATACCGTAATCATTTGAAAGAAATAGAAGTTACTAATCCTAAGGGATATGAAATTCCAATCGGACTGGAAGATTCACTAGAGGATCAAAATCTTACTGTAGATATGCCGGAAAATATTGAATATATCAACCTTAAGATATGGCCGTATGGATATAACTCTTCTCTCAAAGTGAAAATTGATGGAGAAGAAATAAAAAAAGATTATTTAAGCAGGTATTGCATTACGCCAGATTGGGATAAAAAGGAAGAGTATACAGTCACAATAGATATTTTAGAGAGTAGCGATGTATATTGTCAGGAAACTGCAAGCTATACTTTAACTATAAAAAAAAGTGGAATTGATTATAGTCCAGATGTTACATTTAAAGAACCATTTACCCAGATAAAAACATTGCGTTTAGGTGATAATCCTATTCAGTTGAGTGTGGACGCCACTGTTCCAGGAGAGAAAAATGGAAAATTTACATATCAGTGGTATTACATACAAAGTAATGAAAAATATTTTCTTCCTGAGTATGCAGAGAAAAAGGATTATCAAAAAATTGAAGGTGCTACAGAGGATACTTATATTGTAAGTACAAATGAAATTAGCTCGGAAAAATGTTATTGTTGTGAAGTTACCTACGAATTAGACGGAAAAAAATATAGTGGATGGAGTCCATTTGCACAATATGATGTATTTCCAGAAAAAGTTTCTCCCCCTGTAATAACAAAGCAACCTGAAAGTATTATTTATGTAAAAGGTAAACCAGTAACATACCAGTTTAAAATAGAAACAGAAAAGTTACCATGGTTTACAGAAAAAATTTTATATCAATGGTATAAAAACTCTGAAAATAACTCTGAAACTGGAACATTGATTCCCGGAGCGACAAAAGAATTTTATGTTCCAGAAGTCCCTGATGAGGGGAGCATGTATTATTATTGTAAATTAAAGATTGAAAGAGAAGAAAATCATAATCGTTTTGATTGCTTTTATAGTGAAGAAATCTGCTCGGACGTTGTATCTATGACCGCAGTGGATGAACCTCTCCCTTGGGAGGGAAATGGCACTGAAGAATCTCCTTATTTGATTCAGAATCTGTCTGATCTGGAATTGCTGCAAAAGAAAGTCAATGAAGATGGATTTGATTTTTATGGAAGCTATTTTTCCTTAAAAGAAGATATTAATCTTCCATCAGACTGGAAACCAATTGGCACAATTCAGCCGGGAAGTACCAGTACTGGTAACGGAAAATATCTCTGGCCATTTTCTGGAACATTAAATGGGGAAGGTCACACGGTTACAGTTGCGACAAATGGAAAACCGCTGTTTAATTATGTACGTGATGCAGTAATTGAAAACCTAAATCTTTTTGGGGAGAAAATTAATGGATATGGTCTGATTGATCGCTATACAGTTGATTATGGACCTGACGGTATCTATAATACAGGGTGTCCGGATGCTGTTACAATCCGAAATGTCACATTAAAATCCGGAATGAGTACTAAGAAATCGGGACTGATTGGTGGATATGCCTCCGGATCTAATTCGGTGGTAATTGAAGATTGTAGGGCGGAAAATAGTGTCTTAATTGGTTATACAGGTCAAGAGTCTGGTATTGGAACTTTTGCGGGTACATTAAACGGAATTATTCGCAATTGTAGTAGTGCTGCAACTGTAAAAGGTCTGAACTATGTTGGTGGTCTTGCCGGACATAAAGGCCAGTCTATGGGAGCTTGTACCATTGAAAATAGCAGCTTTACTGGAATTGTGAACGCCACTGGTAAATGGGTGGGAGGAATCCTTGGAAGTGGTTATGAGGCAGATTCTGCGCCAAATACTCCGGTTGCTTCCGTGAAAAACTGTTATGTAGCAGGAACCATCAGCGGGGTATCAAATGTTGGCGGAATCTTTGGTGGGGAGCCAAGCTGCATGCAGTGCTGGGGAAATGGAAGCGGATCTATTACTAATAACTTTTTCTATGGCACTGTTTCTGGAAAATCCAATGTAGGAGCCATTGTAGGATATTTGAAAAGTTTCGATAAATTCCAGGGGATTTCCAACAACTATTATCTGGATTCCTGTGGTGCGTCCCAGGGAATCGGTGAGGTGGAAAACATCTTGACCGTGGAAAACGATCCAAAGTGTGGAATTGACTACGAATTTAATCAGAGCGATTACTGCTTTGCAAAGACCGCAGGGGAATTTGCCGACGGTACCGTAAAGGATGGATTAAATAGCGGCAATTACCATAACTGGGAGCAGGGAGAGAGTTATCCGGTTTATGGAGCTGGCGCTTACCCGACAGGACTTACCCTTACCGGAGATTACAAAAAAGAGTATTATATCGGAGAAGAATTAGATCTTTCCGGTGGTACCTTTACCGTCACCTGGAGTGATGGTAGCAAGACCAATCCATCTTTTGAAGAAATCACAGTGATCGGTTATGATCCGCAGACCAGGGGCAGTCAGATGCTTCAGTTAAAGTATGGGGCTGTTGAAACGACCATTACGGTGAAGGTGCTGGTAAAAGCAGAGAAGATCACCGTTTCCTTTACACTCCTTGGAGATAAAGCCCATGACAGTGATACAGACGGTGAGGTGCATACCTTAAAGGCAGGAAACTTGGAGACCTGGATCCAGGAGACCAGTGTAGATACTGACAGCAACGCAACGGTATTGGATGTACTGGAAAAAGTGCTTGCAGACAATCAGCTTGAATATAGCAATCCAAAAGGCAACTACATTGATTTCATCACCAAAGATGGGGAGAAGCTGGGAGAGTTTACCAATGGAAAGAATTCCGGCTGGATGTACACCTTAAACGGAATCCATTCCGATCTTGGTGTCAGTGAGCAGTTTTTAACAGATGGAGATGAAATTGTCTTCCATTATACCGATGATTACAAACAGGAGCATGACCATAAGTGGGTAGAAGGCTGGACTTCCGACGCAGAAGGCCACTGGCATGAATGCAAATCTGATTATGGAACCTGTGACATCACTGATAATACAAAAAAGGGCGGCTATCAGAAACATACCTATGGAGATGGCAAGATAATAACCGCAGCTACCTGTAAAGAAGAAGGAAAGAAGGAATTTACCTGTCTGGTGTGTGGCTATACAAAGACAGAAGTTATTCCAAAAACCAGCCAGCATTCCTATGACGCTGGAACCATCACCAAACAGGCAACCTACACTGCAGCCGGGGAAAAGGTTTATACCTGTACCGTATGTGGGGCAACCAAAACAGAAGTGATCCCGATGCTTACTCACGAGCATAACTTCACCTGGACGGTCATTTCCAAAGCGACTGTTTTTTCACCAGAGAAACAGGAGGGAATCTGCTCCATCTGCGGTGCGAAACAAAGTCGTGATAACGGAAGCAAGCTCACCGCTACCATGAAGTTAAATGTAACCTCCATCAAGCTTCAGAAGAAGCAGACTACGACAAAAGTAAAGGTTACCGGTCTGGCAAATGGGGATTCCGTGAAGTCCTGGACTTCCAGCAACAAAAAGATTGTGACCGTGGATAAAAACGGCAAGATCAAGGCTGGTAAGAAAACTGGAAGTGCGAAGATCACCATCACCTTAAAGAGTGGCAAGAAAGCAACCTTGAAGGTAAAGGTACAAAGCGCGAAGGTAAAAACAACTAAGATTACCGGATTGAAGACGAAGCTCTCCCTGAAAAAGGGCAAGAGCCTTACCTTAAAACCAGTGGTTGCTCCAATCACCTCCCAAGAGAAGGTGACCTACATCACTTCTAATAAGAAAGTAGCAACCGTTACGAAAAATGGTGTGATAAAAGCCAAGAAAAAAGGAAAAGCAACCATTACAGTGAAATCTGGAAAGGTTACAAAGAAAATCAAAGTAACAGTGAAATAGCAATCGGAACATCCACCAATGTCGGAGAAAAGTTCTCTGGCGTGGTGGATGTTTTTTCTGGTTAAAAGAAACTGGGGAAAATAAAAGAAACCAGGAAAGGACCAGAAACTGGAAATCCAGATGACAGTCCCCTCAAACAATGCTACAATACCTGTAGAGAAAGAAGAAAAAGAAAGGAAAGCGTATGAACCAAAAACGAAAAAAGTGGTTGACCTTGTTATTAAGCCTATTACTGCTTTTATGTGGCAGCGTGTTTACAGGCTGTGGGGGAGAGAATTCTTCCGGGGAGCCTGCGACCTGTACGATCGAGATCTCCTGTGAGACGGTCCTGGATCACATGGAGGAGTTAAAGGAAACCAAAAAAGAGTTTGTCCCGGAGGATGGACAGATCCTAAAAAAGACAACGGTCTCATTCACCACAGGGGAGAGTGTCTTCGATATTTTAAAAAACATCTGTGGGGAAAAGGGGATTCAGATTTCTTCAAAATACACGCCACTCTATAACAGCTACTATGTGGAAGGAATCAACCAGCTCTATGAGCTGGACTGCGGAAAAAATTCTGGCTGGATGTATAGTGTCAATGGGACATTTCCAAATTATGGGGCATCTGCGTACAAGCCAAAAGACGGGGATGTGATCTTGTGGGTGTACACCTGCGACCTTGGAAACGATGTGGGAAATCCCTACCAGGAAGACGAAAAATAACAAGGTAAGCCCACCTGGTTCTAAACCACTAATCATGCAAAAATATTCATAGATTGCCAAAATTTGACAGATGCCATTTCAAATGTTATAATATTAATATTTGATATAGGTAGAAATATCAGAGAACGAAAAATCAAATAACCAGACATGGTTCAGCCTGATGTGGCTGATTTAGGAAAATTCGGTGCGATTCCGGAACCATAATCACTGTATGAAATTAGCGGTACATAACAGCGCATTTTAAGTCAGCATATTCCACTTGTCGTAAAGGACGGAGGCTCATCGAAGTAATGGGGCTCTGTTTTTGTTACCCCAAAAAGCGGAGGAAAGAAAAGAATGCGTGTTTATAAGAATGAAGAAATGCGCTGGAGCATGTTGCGGTATGACAGCCGGACATTTACAGCACAGCAGGCCAAAATGTTAAAGGGAGATGTTACAAGGAAGGAAATCCCGGAAAAATATATTTACATTGACGACGGCTGTTTTCGTGCAGACGGACGGATGCGGGAAGTCATTCTCCCACCAAATTGTAAGATTATTGGACGGGAAGCCTTTTTCCAGTGCCAGATCCGAAAGGAAGTTGTTCTTCCTAAGACAATGAAGGAAATTAAACGGCGGGCGTTTTCAGAAAATCACAGTCTACGTGCAGTCCATTTTCCAGCGTCTTTAAAAACCTTAGGACCAAAAGCTTACCGTGATTGTACCAATCTATTAAGAGCCGTGTTTGCAAAAGACTCAGAGTGCCGGGAAATTCAGGAGGGAGCATTTGATTCCTGTTCCAAGCTAAAAAGACTGGTGCTGCCAGACCACGTTGAAGTGATTGGAAGTAAAGCGTTCTTTCGGTGCAAGGAGTTAAAAAAGGTAATTTTCCCAGATACCTTGAAGGTAATCGAGGCAGAGGCGTTTCGGTTTACAGGCCTTGAGGAATTAAACCTTCCGGAAGGTTTAGTAGAACTTGGCGATAGTGCCTTTTTCAAATGCAACAACTTAAAACATGTCGTGATCCCCGAAAGCGTGGATGTGATCGGACGCTGGGTATTCCATGGATGTAACCGGCTGGAAAGTGTGGAAATCCGTCACGATCCGGAGTATGTCGGTCCGTGGATCGTTAATAAGAGCTGTACCATTCGCTGTTATAAAGGCAGCAAGATGGATGCCTATTGTGATGAGTATGAACTGAAGAGGGAGTATATCGGTGCCGAAAGCGTTGTCAATGAATAAAGAAAAAAACAACAGAACGTGTGCAAACCTTACGGTAATGGATACCTTTTCTGCCTGTCATCCTTTTTTGAATTTTTTCTATTTTACAGTGGTACTTTTTTTTACCATGTTCAATCAACACCCGGTGTTCATCGGGATCTCTTATATTGGAGCATTTTCCTATTCGTTTTTATTAAACGGATGGGAAAAGACTCTGAAACAAAGCTTTCTTCTTACTCTGCCAGGTCTTCTCATTGTGGCACTATTAAATCCCATGTTTAATCATTACGGGGTTACCATGCTGTATTATGTAAAAAGCAGCGGCAACTGGATCACCCTGGAAGCACTTGTGTACGGTGTGGTGCTTGGCGCTGTGATGTTCGTAGTCATCCAGTGGTTTTCCTGTTACAATAAAGTGATGACAACGGATAAATTTATCTATCTGTTTGGGCGGATCATTCCGGCGCTTTCCCTGATCTTATCTATGGCGCTTCGGTTTGTGCCAAGGTTTACTGCACAGTTAAAAGTAATCCGAAGCGGGCAGAAAGCCATGGGACGGGATGTATCAGAAGGAAGCCTTTTTGCGCGTATCCGCCATGGGCTTAACATGCTCTCCATCCTGGTTACCTGGGCGCTGGAAAACGCCATTGAGACCTCTGATTCCATGCGAAGCAGGGGATATGGTCTGAAGGGAAGGACTGCGTTTTCCATTTACCATTTTACAAGAAAAGATAAGTATGTCCTGGGAATGATGATCGGACTGTCTGCTATATTTACAGGGGGCTGTATCAAAGGGGCTGCCTATGCAAGTTATGATCCCAGAATCCTGTTAGCTGGCTTTACCATCCAGGGATACGCGGCACCCGTTTCGGTTTCCCCGTTACTTGCCCTGCTTACTTATCTTTGTTTTGCAGCCTTTTGTTTTCTTCCAGTGCTGCTGGATGTGACAGAAACCATCCGCTTTTCCTATAGCAGGAGAAAAGAAACGACAGACCTTGAAATGACGTATCAAAAAATTTACCAGACGCTGGAACAGGAAGGAACAGACAGATGAATCTTGTAGAAATAAAGGATTTCGGGTTTTCCTATCCGGAAAGTTCCAGAAAAGTTCTGGAGCATGTAAACCTGAACATAAAAGAAGGAACCTTAAATGTCATCATGGGAAGGAGCGGCTGCGGAAAAAGCACCCTGCTTCGCCAGTTAAAAAGCGTGCTTGCACCAGCTGGAGAAAAAGAGGGGGAGATCCTCTACCGGAATATTCCGCTTAGGGATACCGACCACCGCACCCAGAGCCAGGAGATCGGGTTTGTGATGCAAAATCCGGACAACCAGATCGTGACCGATAAGGTATGGCATGAGCTGGCGTTTGGACTGGAAAGCCTTGGGTATGACAATGCCACCATCCGCCTTCGGGTGGCAGAGATGGCAAGTTATTTTGGCATCCAGAAGTGGTTTTATAAAAATGTATCGGAATTGTCAGGCGGACAAAAACAGCTTTTAAACCTGGCTTCTGTGATGGCCATGCACCCGTCCTTACTGATCCTGGACGAGCCAACCTCCCAACTGGATCCCATTGCAGCCTCCGATTTTCTGGAGACCGTGAAGAAGATCAACCGTGATATTGGAACGACTGTACTGCTCACCGAACACCGCCTGCAGGATATCATCCCGTATGCCGACCGGGTGTTTGTCATGGATGAGGGAACCCTGTTTTTGGAAGGAAAACCCCGGGAGATTGGAACCAAATTAAAGGAACAGCACCACGGCATGTTTTTATCCATGCCAGTTCCCATGCAGATCTATGCAGGGACAGACAGCGCCCTTACCTGTCCCCTTACCGTAAGTGAGGGCAGACAGTGGATCCGGGAATATATAGAAGAAAAAGGAATAAAAAAAGAACAGATCCAGCAGGCAAACCAAAGGCTGGAACGACAGGGGGAGAAAAACGAAAACGAAACGGCAGGCTTTTTCGGGCATCTAAAGCGCCAGAAAGAAAATACGCCCCCAGCCATCCAAATGAAGGATGTCTGGTTTCGGTATGAAAAGGACAGCCCCGATGTCATTCAGGATCTGTCCCTGGAAGTAAAAAAAGGAGAATTCTATGCCCTGGTAGGGGGAAACGGAACGGGAAAGAGTACCACCTTATCCTTACTTGGACGAGTATACCAGCCGTATAGCGGCAGAATCTACCTGGATGGAAAGGATCTTCGTTCCTTTTCCGACCGGAAGTTATACTGCGGGTATCTAGGTGTTATGCCGCAGAATCCCCAGAGCATCTTTTTAAAAAAGACCGTACTAGAAGACCTCTATAGCGTGATCGGCGGAAAAAAAGAAAAGCCGTCTAACGAGTATCCCATTTCCATGAAAAAGGAAAAAGCCATTGAGGGGATTGTAAGCCTTACCCATTTGGAGGGACTGCTTGAACGCCATCCCTATGATTTAAGCGGCGGGGAACAGCAGCGGCTTGCCCTTGCAAAAGTGCTTCTTCTTCGTCCGAAGATCCTTCTCATGGATGAACCGACCAAGGGAATGGATGCGGAATATAAAGAAGAGCTTGGAAGCATCTTAAAGAAGCTGCAATCCCATGGAATGACGATTTTCATGATTTCCCATGACGTGGAATTTGTAGCCGAGTATGCGGATACGACAGGCCTGTTTTTTGAGGGAAATGTGGTGACAAGCAAAAAGACAAGAGACTTTTTCGCTGGAAATAATTTTTATACCACTGCGGCAAACCGTATGGCAAGAGGGCTGTTTCCAGAGGCAGTTACCGGAAAGGATGTGGTGTCATGCTTGACGAATCCCAGTTAGATGAATTTCTGGATGAATTCTTTGGGGAAGAAAAACCAGCTTCGGATGCCGCCCGTTTAAAGAATTCGGGAAAACAAAATCCTTTCCATCGAAAAGAAGTTCCTTCTGAAGAACTGGAAGAATATACCCTTCCGTCCGACGGAATGATTATCCGCCAGATGGAGCGCCAGGGAAAGGTAAGCCGCCGCACCTGGTTTGCATTTGCGGTCATGCTGATCGTGGTACCAATCCTTCTATTCTTCTCGGTGAAGATATGGGGAGGGCGAAAATACCTGCTCTGCAGCCTGATCGTGGTAATGGCAGCCATGCTTCCCTTTTTTATGATGTTTGAGGGCAGGAAGCCAAAGGCAAGGGAGATCATGGTGATCTCCGTATTAGCTGCCATTGGCGTAGCAGGACGCGCCGCCTTTTTCATGGTGCCAAGCTTCAAGCCTGTGGCTGCCATCGTGATCTTAACCGGGATTTCCTTTGGCGGCGAGGCTGGATTTTTAGTTGGCAGCCTTACCATGCTGATCTCCAACATGTTTATGGGGCAGGGCCCCTGGACACCCTGGCAGATGTTTGCCTTTGGCATGATCGGATTTCTGGCAGGGATCCTGTACCAGAAGGGGATTTTAAAAGCCAGGAAGTTCGATCTTTGTATCTACGGATTTTTAAGTGTCTTTTTAATTTATGGAGGCATTATGAATCCTGCCAGCATCCTGATGTCCTACGGATATATTACAAAAAGCAGCCTGATCGCCTACTACATTTCAGGCGCCCCCGTGGATCTGGTACATGCAGCTTCCACCGTGATCTTCCTATGGCTGCTTAGCCGCCCGCTTCTGGAAAAGCTGGAGCGGATCAAGGTGAAATATGGGCTGATACAGGAATCAGAGAACCGGTAATAGAAAATAGATGTAAGTGGAATTTGATTTTTAAAAGAAGGAGAAACGAAAAATGTTAAATCCCAAAAAGAAAAGGACTGGATGCTATCTTGCCGGAATTCTGGCGGCGGCAGCAGCCATCAGCCTGTTATCTGGCTGCGGTGGTGGGACACCGTCCTTAGAGGAAGCATTAAAGAAAACTGCTTCCTATGAACAGACAAGTATTCCCTCCCCAGCTTCCGATTCCCTCGGCGGAGAGTGGACGGTGATCGCACTGGCACGCTCCGGGAAAGCGGCAGAGGACGGCTATTACGAAAAATACAGGGCAAACTTAGAAAAGCGCGTCAAGGAGCAGGAAGGGGTATTAAGTGAAAACCGCTATACCGAGTATGCAAGGGCTGTCCTGGCTTGTAAGGCCATCGGGATCGATCCTTCCGATATTGGAGGGTATGACCTTATAAAGTCCCTGGAAGATTTTGAGGCTGTAACCGCGCAGGGGTTAAATGGAGCCGTGTATGCCCTTCTTGCCTTAAATGCGGACCGCTCGGACGTAGACGGGGAGCTGGAACAAAAGTATCTGACCTACATTGTGGGACAGGAAAAGCCATCCGGTGGATTTTCCTTAGATGACAGTTCCGATACCGCAGATGTGGATCTGACTGCCATGACCTTACAGTGCTTAGAGCCCTATGCCACAGAGGAAGAAATCAGTGCCATCATTGACCGTGGCGTGGAATTTTTAGCGGATGCGCAGGCAGAGGATGGCGGTTATGAGGCGTATGGGGATAAAAGCTCCGAGTCCGTTTCCCAGGTAATCCTTGCGCTTAGCACGTATGGAATCGACTGTAACAAGGATGCACGTTTCCGGAAAAAGGAAAAAGGGCTTTACGACAACCTGATGGAGTATTATAAAAAAGATGGAAGCTTTTCCCATCTATTAGACGGGGACAGCGATCCCATGGCTACCGACCAGGCGTTTTGTGCAATGGCGGCATACAGCCGGTTTTTAAATTGCAAAACCAGTTTTTATGATATGAGCGATACCAATTGACACATAAGAAAAAGAACCTGGATCAGCCAGTAAAAAGGGCAGGAGGAAAGAAATGGCAGATAAGATCACACAGCTTCAGAAGGAGCTTGGAACCATTATAAAAGGAAAAAAAGAAGTTACGGATAAGATTATCATGGCAGTGCTGGCAAGAGGACATGTGCTTTTGGAAGACGTTCCTGGTGTTGGAAAGACAACCACAGCTTTGGCACTTTGCCGTCTTATGGGAATGGATTTTAACCGGATCCAGTTTACGCCGGATGTAGTTCCTTCCGATGTAACCGGATTTACCATGTACGAAAAACAGACGGGCAGATTCATCTACCGCCCAGGCGCGGTGATGTGCAACATGCTTCTGGCGGACGAGATCAACCGTACCTCCAGCAAAACCCAGGCAGCCCTTCTGGAAGTCATGGAAGAGGGAAAGGTAACGGTAGATAACGAGACACATCCGGTTCCGCAGCCCTTTGTAGTCATTGCTACAGAGAACCCTACCGGCTCTTCCGGAACCCAGATGCTGCCGGAATCCCAGTTAGACCGATTTATGATAAGCCTTTCCATGGGCTACCCGGATCACGAAAACCTGGTAGAGCTGCTTCGGGACCGGCAGACAAAAAATCCGTTGGAGAACGCGAAAGCTGTTATTACCAAAGAAGAAGTTGTTATGCTTCAGGATCAGGTACAAAAAGTATATATGGCAGATTCCATCCTGAACTATATTGCAACCCTTGCAGAGGCAACCAGAAACCATCCGATGATCACACTTGGTCTTAGCCCCCGTGGAACCCTGGCTTTATGCCGTATGACAAAGGCGGCAGCCTTCATGGAAGAACGGGATTATGTGATTCCGGAAGATGTAAAAAGAGTATTCACAGATGTAACCGCACACCGCATGATCCTGGATTCCAGGGCGAGATACCAGGAGCAGAGTGCGAAGGACATTCTGGAAGAAATTTTAAAAGATACATCGGCACCGAAGGTAGAGGGATAATGAAAAACAGGATTTTACTACTTATATGGTTTATACTGCTTGCCCTGGCTGCGGTTTTTACCGGAGCCTGGGTATATGCCGTCCTTTTGCTTTTGTCCGCCCTTGCGGTAGTGGCGTTTTTGCTGCTTGGTTTCTTTTGCGGAAAAAAGATCACTATGAAGCTAAAGCTCCCCAAAGCTGCGGAACAGGATGGAATCTGGAAGGGGGAGCTTCAGATCGCAAATGGCTCTGTCCTTCCGGTATTTCTAGGAAAAGGCAGCCTGCATTTGGAAAATCATTTTACTGGGGAGAAGATGGAGCTTCCGTTTTCGTTTTCCCTTAAAGGAAAGGGGAAAAAAGCCATTGACTTCCAGGGAAAAAGCCAGTGGTGCGGTTGTATTTACGCCACCTTACACACCTGGCGCTCCTATGATTTCTTTGGCCTGACAGGGCAAAAAAGGAAGGCTGGGCTGTCCGCCTGTACGGTGGTGATGCCCTGTGAGCAAAAGGAAGATTTTCGGTTTCTCACAAAAGAGGGCTTTGACATGGAGAGCTTCCGCTATTCCGGAGCCCGTCCCGGGGATGATCCGGGGGAGACCTTTGATATACGGGAATACCAGGAAGGGGACAGCATTCGTCAGATCCACTGGAAGCTGACGGGCAAGTTAGATAAAATGATGATCCGTCAGAGAAGCTTCCCGGTGGACGATACTGTACTGATCCTGGCAGAGCCATATTTAAGGGAAAAAGCTCCAGCCGTAGCACAGACGCTTGGTGAAGTGTTTGCCGCAGTTTTAAACAGCTTTATGGAACAGGGCATTTCCTGTCAGGCAGGCGTGTACGACCATAGCACCGGACATTTTTACATTGAAAAAATACGCACCCGCGAGGATTATGAAAATATTCTCTATCTATTCCTCCGTCACGGAGGGGAGGGGGAAAAGCCCTGTACTATTACAGAATATCTTCACACTCCGGGACAACAAAGATTTGCAAATTATATTTATATTACAGGCACCCCAGAAGAGGAAGATCTTAGAAGCCTTCGAACCCGGGGCGAGGTAACCGTTGTAGGCTGCGGAATCGCAGCGGATAAAGGAGAAACCATCACATGGAAGTATGGATCACAAGACAAGAAGAAAAACATAGAAGATACCTGCCCGGTATCCTGCTGGAAAGTATCCTGATTTTTCTGGTAAACGGCGTTGGGACCTTTGCGCTTTTGCATACCCTGATTCCGTCTGTGAATGGGATTCCTTTTTTGGTGAGCGTCGCTGTCACCGCCCTTTTCTGTGGCTTTCTTTTCAGGCTTCGGGAACATTTGGTTGCTGCGGTTTTCTCGTTAAGTGCAGCTGCCGGGATCTGCCTGTTTGCATTTTCTGGCATGCTCTTAAATGGATTCCTTTCGCTCTGGAACCAGCTTGCAGAAGTTCTTGGGAAAAAAGCAGGGATTTATCTTACCATCTACCAGCTGAAGGATTCTGGAAAAGCAAATGGGGAGCTGGCTGCTTTTATTTTCCTTGGCATTGCATGTGGGCTGCTTGGCTTCTTAATCCTGAAGCTTCGGTGGTATGTGCTGCTCCTTCTTTTTGCGGCAGTCCTTCCGGTGGTTCTGGTAAAAACCAGCCTGCTTCCAGATACCAGGCTTTGTCTTTGCTTTTACGCTGGAACCCTGTTAGAATTAAACTACATGACGAAAAATAAAGGGGGAAACTTAGGTAACGCTGCCGATGTGTCCGCTTTTATTGCCGGGGCATTTGGTCTTCTTCTGGTTTCCGTTTTCGGGGGTGTGTTCCTTCAAAGCCTGGTGCCAAAGAATGAGTACCAGGACTCCCAGCTTGTGGCAAATGCCAAAGAAGAGGCATTAAGTGGACTTTCCAGGCTCCGCTACGAAGGGCAGGGGGCAAATTCCCTTCCAGATGGAAAGTTAAAGCAGACCGGAGCCTGGAGTGCGTCATCGGATACGGCACTTGAAATTACCATGGAGCATCCGGCTTCTTTGTATCTGCGTGGCTTTGTGGGAAGCGTTTATGACGGCTCTTCCTGGACGGAGATTTCCACGGAAGAGGCCTATGAAGAAAAAGACTTGTATTACTGGCTTCACCAGGAGGGCTTTTATGGAGAAACCCAGCTTCTAAATGCAAGAAATCTGATCCAGGACGATTCCCTCTCCAGTGAAAAAGGAATCATTTCGATAAATAATAAAACGGCAAGCAGTAAATACCTTTATACCCCGTATGAGCTCTCAGGTCTGCCAGACGGCTACACAGGCGAAAACGCCCAGGCGGACAGCACCCTGTACGCCAGAGGACTGTTTGGAGAAAGAACCTACCGCATTTCCTCCCTTGGAAATCTGGTAAGTGATTTTACCACCCTTGGGGCAAAGGTCTATCAGACATTGACCGCTGGAAATAATGCAGGGGATGGCGGCGCGGATGCCGTCAGTTCCTACCGAAGCCAGGAGAGTTATTACAATACCTTTGTTTATCAGGAAGATACCGCTCTTCCAGCGTCCTTAAAAACCCTGTTTCAAAAGGAACTTGGAGACGGCGGAAACCGTGACGAGGGACATACCGATTACTATACGGCCATCACCAGGATCCGTTCCTATCTGGAAAAGAACATGACCTATAGTTCCCAGACCGATGTATTTTCAGAAGACGGGGATTTTACCGAGAATTTCTTAACCAGCTCCAAGATCGGACACAGCGTTCATTTTGCAACAGCAGCGACGCTTATGTTCCGCTATTATGGCATTCCCGCCCGCTACGTGGAGGGGTACTTAATTACGCCACAGGATGTAGAAGGAAAACAGGCTGGGGACACCATTGAAATCCCAGGCACCAACGGACATGCCTGGACGGAGATCTATGTGGACGGGCTTGGCTGGATCCCTCTTGAAATGACACCTTCCTATTACGGTGTCATGGAGGAAGCCAACTTAAAAACCGGTCTGGAAGCCAAGGGAAAACTGGCAGCTTCGATCCCGGAGACGGAATCACAGCCTCCAGTGGAAGAGAACATCCGTACCAATTTCAGCCTGAAGCTGGCATTGTTTGGAATCGAAAAATTCCTTCTTCTGTTTTTGATCGTATTTGATACGTTTATGTTTCTGTTTATCCTGACGGTGATATTCTTAAGAGCGTTTACAAACCGAAAGAGAAGGAAGTGCTTTGCCTCCCAGGATACCAAACTGGCAGTCCGGGCGATGGCTGGTTATGCCAGAGCGTTATACGAGCATGGCACACAGTATTCAGATGAGACCACATTACTCTATGAAAGAGTAAGAAAGATTGGACAAAAGGCAGCGTTTAGCCCCCATCCGGTATCGGCCTCCGAACGCCATGATACGGCAAGCTGTATCCGGCATTTAAAAAAGGAATTAAAAGCATCTGCAAGCTGGTATGACAGATGGATCATGAAATACATTGAAAGACTTTATTGACAGGAAAGGAGGCTGTTTATGAAAGAAAAAAAGAAAAGAAAAATACTGGCAGCGCTCATTCCTGTGGCAGTGCTTTTTCTGGCTGCTGTCGTTTTTGCACAGGGCGTATTAAAAAGTGAGTCCGAGGCAGTACCAAACCCGGTTCAGGGAATCAGTGCAGACAGCTCCTTAAAAGGGTATCTGGGAACCGGTTTTGCCTATGCAGGATCTAAGACAGATGGAAACGGCGAGGAAGCGGAAGAGCAACAGGAACAGGCACAGCTTCTTCCGGAAGAGACACCGACTCCTACGATTACGCCAGAGCCGACAAAGGAACCGGTACCCCAGACGGTGACACCAACGCCTAAGCCGGAGGAAAGCGTAACGCCCACCCCACAGGCAACTGTGACAGAAACGCCGCCAGAAAATAATAACAATACAAACCAAAATCAAGAGAATCAAAGTAATACGATTGAATATGATAACCAGGATGAACCAGACAATTCCGAACAGCCATCGGAAACACCAGATGCGGATGATAACCGGAACCAGGACGGGGCGCAGACTCCGGATGAGGATCTGCCACCTGTTACCCCGGCACCGGAAGAGCCGCAGATCACTGCGACACCTGCCCCTACGGAAAGTCCAGAGGAACCGGTAGAAGATAATTACCCGAAGATTGCCACAGACCTTACCGATGGGGAGACGGTCAATGCTTCTTACCGTACCTTTTACATCCAGGCAACCGACCATTATGGAAACAGTCTGGGCGCAGCTGCCCTTACGGTAACCGGAAATGGGGAACGGCTTTCCTGCCAGGGAGAACCGGCTGCTGGAATCCTGGCATATCGCCTGGAACTGGCAGAAGGTGCCAACACCATAGAAATCAAGGCGACAGACGAAGAAGGCTATGCCACTACCTTACCTCCTTTTACCCTGTATAAAGGAGAAGACGCAGGTCCACAGGTGGCAGGTTCTATCACCATCAGCATTGAAGCGGGTACGGTAGGGCTTGGAACCATCCTTCCGGCAACCTCTATTGAATATTACCAGGGAGAACAGTTATCCTCTGTGCTGCTGCGGCTTTTGCAGAACACAGGCTTTGACTGGAGAAACAATGGGGATGCCACCAGCGGCTTTTATTTAAAAGCAATCGGAAGGGGCGGCATTTCCGCAAATGCAGCTATTCCGGATGACCTGATGGCGCATTTGCAGGAAGTAAACTGTCAGTTATCCGATCACGATTCCAACTGGCTTGGAGAGTTTGATTTTACCATGGACTCCGGCTGGCTGTATTCCGTGAACGGTGAATACATGAGTGTTGGAATGTCTTCCTATTTCCCGGCGGACGGGGATGAGGTAAGGCTTCGATTTTCCCTTTATTCCGGTGCCGACGTAGGCGGCGGAGTAAACGGCGAGACATGGGGGGACTGGTAAATGAAAAAAAGATTGGTAATGGGAACCCTAACGGCAGCTCTGATTGCTGGAAGTGTTCCTTATGAGATACATGCACAGCAAGAAGTGATGATACAAAGCGAAGAAGGAGGACCAGAAGAGCCTTCGGAACCGGAACAGCCAGAGCCTGCTCCAACGGAAGAACCACAGCCTACGGTGGAGCCAGAGCCGACTGTGGCACCACAGCCGACCGTAGAGCCAGAGCCTACACAGGCCCCGGCTCCTACAGAAGCCCCGGTTCCGGATGAGCCAACCGCTACGCCGGTCCCGGAGCCAACTATGGCGCCAACGGAAACTCCGGCTCCAACCGAGATTCCACAGCCGACTGCGACTCCAACTCCGGCTTTGGTGAGCGTGGGACTTCAAATTGAGCCGGGAGATGCCAGTGTGGTGATCCTGGATGCAGAGGGAAACCCGGTTTCCGCAGAAGAAAATGGACGGTATTCTCTTTTACAGGGACAGGCGTATGAACTTTATGTCCGTAAAGAAGGGTACCAGGAATTCTACCAGAAGATCACGGCAGATTCTGCGGTGACGGAATATACTATCACCCTTCTTAGCGGCAACACAGCCTTAAAGGGCTTGTATGTTTCCAGTTCCGACAAGTACGGAAAAGGGATCTTAAAATTAAGCCCGGATCTGGCTCCAGATAAGGAAAAATTTGAGGCTTCCTACGATGGCGAACGGCAGAGCCTGAACATCTGGCCAGAAGTAGAGGATGAAAAAGCTTCTGTTAAGGTTTATGCCATCAGCGGTATCAAGGCAGGAACTGTAGAAAAAGATGAGACCATCACAGGAACGAAAGACAACAAAGACCGCCTCTACTGGAAGATCTTTTTTGCCGACCAGGAAAAAGAGGCGAAGGTCCGCCTGGAGGTAAAAGCAGAGGACGGGACAACCAGAGACTATTATATTACCCTGAAACTTACCGATACTACAGCTCCGGTACTAAAAAAAATCAGTGCCAGCCGTATCTCCACGGACACTGCTTCTGCTGTCTATAAAACTTCCGAAAAGGGAACCTGTTATTACCAGGTGATTGAGGCAGGGGCAAAGGTACCCGCCCTAGATACAAGTGGGAAAGGAACAGAAGTATTAGCCGGAACCAATACCATTACCCTGACTGGATTATCCTCCGGGGAAAAAGACCTGGTGATCGTGGTAAAGGATGCAGCGGGAAATGTAAGTGATTCTTTAGTCATGGGGATCCCGGATATAAAAACAGCCGGTACCCCTGGAAACCTGGTGCATGGCTCCGACCATGGCGGAAATAAGTCACAGGCAACGATCCCGGGACAAAGCGGCGAGGGCTCCTTATCCAACCTAAAACTTGTGGAGGGAACCAAAGCTGGCGGCAAAGAGGGGGAGAAAACCACTGGGGAGATCAGGGCCTCCTTAAAGCTCCAGGGGGAAAAACAGACTTCTTTGTTTGGAGATATCAAAGTGGCTAATGTCAAAAAGAAAGAATCCCCGAAATGGACAGACCGGACAGGGAAGAAATATGCAAAAGATTTAAAGCCCGGTTATACCATAGCAGGGGAGAAGGTGGTGGAAAAAGTCACTCCTTCCCCGGTGGTGGAAGAAAAAAGTGAGGCATCAGACCGTTTTACAGAAGAAACCAAAACCACAGTTACAAATACAACTGGAAAGAACCAGGCTCAGGAGGAATCTTTTGCGGGAAGTGTGACAAGAGGAATCAAAAAAGCAAGTCTTGCAACAAAATTTCTTCTGGTGATTGCAGTATTGGAAACTGGTTTTGCCGTCTTTTTTGTAACGGCGAAGAAACGGTTTAAAAAGAGAAACAAGAAAAAGCCAAAAATAACGGCGTAAGCAAAGAAAAGAAGGGAGAACAGAATGAAACCAACAATGAAAAAATGGCTGACCGGACTTTTGTCTGCAGCTCTGTTAGCTGGAAACCTTCCGGTGTATGCGGTAAACACGGCTTATGCCGCAGAAGAGGATGGATTTTTTACAGACGAGGCAGAGTCTTTTGAAGGCAGTTTAGAAGAACCTGAAGAAAACCCAGATGGCGGACAAAGTGAGGATTCATTTGCAAGTGTTTCTGAATTTACCGGGTTTACCTCCGGGGAAGCAGAAGAGGACTTTTCAGGGGAAGAGGATTTTGTGGCACCGGATTCCCAGGATGGGTTTGAAGGCGAAGCGGATCCCACGACTCTTTTGGAATCCGATATGCAGGATGAGGGCGGCTACCTTCAGAACCTGACTTTATACACCAGTCAGAGCGGAGTATCCACCGTAGCCCTGAAGCGTTCTGCCGACCTTGACGCAGAGTTTGGCGGCAAGGTTTATGTAGCAGAGTATGGTTCCAACATGGATTCCGCATCTTTTTGGATCACAGCAGATCTGGCTGGAAATGCGCCAGATGGTTCCGCCATTCAGCTGGAAACCACCGGGCTGGATGGACAGAAACAGAACCTGGAATTATCCACAAGCGCCTATAAAGACGGGACACGTTACAACGTGAGTGCCTCTGTCTTTTCCTCAGGAGGGAATGGCTCAAAAAGAGCACTTTATACCATTACCGCAGGAACAGAAGGTGACAAACAGGTTTACCAGATCCTGGTAGAACGCCGTCTTGACCTTTCCGATCTCAAGGCCTACCTGCCGGACGACAAAGACCTGGCAAAAAATATCCTTCCCAAATTTGATACCACAGGAACTACAAGGGACTACGAGACAACGGTAGTGGTTTCGACTGCTTCTTTACAGGTGGTTCCAAAGGCATTTTCCGGTAATTGGTATCAGCTTGCCATTTCCAGTGAAAATGTAACCACAGGCGAAGTAAAAGAGGTTCCGTTTTCTTCTACAGATACGGCTGTGAGCGTTCCACTGGCAGACACCGGTGATACCAAAGTGACACTCTCCATGTCAGAGGCAAACACCTATGCGGATCCTGCCCTGGCAGAAAAGACTTATACCTCCACAGGAACCTACACCATCCTGGTGCATAAAAGCACAAGTGACAAAGTAAGTTTCCAGGTAACCCCGGAGGATGCGGTCATCAGCGTATATGACAAGGATGGGGAGCGCCTTACCCCTTCCGCCGATTCCCTGATGGTTTATGAGAATATCCTCCAGGGAGAAGCTTATACCTGGAACATCTCCAAGTATGGCTATATTTCTAAACAGGGCAGCTTTACCGGCGGCGAGGTTAGCGATATTACCGCAGAACTGGTAAAACAGGATGCCACACAGCCGGAGATCACGGATAACGACTGGATCAATTTCCGAAATAGTGATACGAACAACGGCATTACCGGAAGCAGTACCCCGACCAGTGCGGATTCCACCCTGTTAAAATGGAACACAAGGATCGGAGTGGGCTGGGAGGCTGCCATCACACCACCACTGATCCTGGGCGGAGCAGTTTATGTAGCGTCTGGACAGTTTATCTATAAGCTGGATAAAAACACAGGGGAAATCCTTCAGACCAGCGAACAGCTCTCTGGAAACATGCAGTATGCCATGATTCCCCTTACCTATGCAGAGGGAATGCTGTTTGCACAGATCGGAGGCGGTCAGATTCAGGCAGTCAGTGCCACTTCCTTAAAGTCTTTATGGATCAGTGAGTCCCTGGGTGGTCAGACACTTTCCCCGATCACGTATAAGGATGGATATATTTACACGGGAACCTGGAACTCCGAGACTACAGCAGGCTCTTATTTCTGTCTGTCTGTTACAGACGAGGATCCATCCACAGGAACAGAAATTAAACACTGCACCTGGAAATACAACCATAAGGGTGGCTTTTACTGGGCTGGTTCCTATGCCTCATCCGATTACCTGGTATTTGGTTCCGACGACGGTTCTTCAGAAGGAACAGATACCAATTCCGCCATTTTATATTCCGTAAATACCCATACCGGCCTGCTCCTTGATAAGATGACAAGCCATGGGGATATCCGTTCCACTATTGTTTACAACAATGGTTATGTATATTTCACCACTAAAGGCGGTTATCTGTACCGTGTGCAGATGAATGCAGACGGCACCTTTGGAAGCGTCAGCAGCTTTAACCTTGGCGGCATGGCGACCGCTTCCCCGGTTGTTTATAAGGGAAGGATTTATGTGGGTGTCTGCGGAAATGGCGGACAGTTTAATTCCGATGGCGGCCACCATTTCGCAGTCTTAAATGAAACCGCTTCCGGGATTTCCCTGGCATATAACGTATCCATTCCGGGGTATCCGCAGGCAGCGCCCCTTCTTTCCACAGCCTATGAAAACCAGGACTTTAACGGTGACGGACAGGCAGATGGAAGAGTGTATCTGTACTTTACCTACAATGCAAAGCCAGGCGGTATCTATATGTTATCCGATGAACCGGGACAGACCTCCGGAACCGCAGTAGAGCTTTTCCGCCCGGCAAGTGACCAGCAGGAATACTGCATCAGTACCATCTGTGCAGACCGCGAGGGAACCCTTTATTACAAAAACGATTCCAACTATCTGATGGCGCTGGAAACCAATGGAGCGTATTTAAGCAGCGTGACAGCCACTTCCGATAGTGGAAAAGTAACCTGGCCTTCTGCATTCCGAAAGGATACGTTAAAATACAATTTAACGGTAGCAGAAACTGCCAGCAAGGTAACCTTTGATTTTAAGGCACCGGAAGGCTGCACCATAACGGTAAACGGACAGGCGTATGCAGGAAGCTTTGTGGCAGATGTAAGCGGCAGTGCTACAGATGTGAAGGTAACCGTAAGCGGCATGGGAAAAAGCCGGGAATACACCTTCCACGTTTCCAAGGACATTTCCACGCCAGTCCTTGCGAACATGACACTTAGTACCAGTAATACCTATTCCAACACGGCAAACCGGATTTCGTTGTCCCCGGAATTTAGCAGTGTGACAACCAGCTACCGGGCCATCTACAAAGAGAGCAGGGAATTTTTAAATATTTTTGCAGAACCGGCAGACAGCAGTGCGTCAGTCACCGCTGTGGGAATCCGTGGCACCAGCAAGGTCACCGTTCTTGGAAAAGTAACCGGAAGCGGCGCTTCTCACAGAATTGCCATGTACTTTGATAAAACAAACCCACAGGCGGAAGCAGAGGTAAAGGTTACCGTTACCACAAAATCCGGAAAGACAACCGATTATACCATTGTGGTACAGCGTACCGATACCACGTCCCCAACGCCGACGGTAACACCCGTTCCGGCTACCCCGACACCAGTTCCGCAGGACCCGACTCCAACGGAAGTCCCGGAGGTATTTGGTCCCTGGACAACGGTATCGGCAGCAACCGTATTTGCCCCGGAAACCCAGAAACGCACCAGTAATAAGGGAAAAACCGAAACCCGTACTGTGGGAAGTAAGCTGACTCCTACCATTAAGGTAACGGCCTCCAGCATTAAGCTGAAGGTAAAACAGTCTACCACAAAGGTGAAGGTAAGTGGTCTTGCAAACGGGGACTCCATCAAGAGCTGGACTACCAGCAACAAAAAGATCGTAACAGTGACCAGAAAGGGCACCATAAAGGGCTTAAAGGCGGGAAAAGCAAAGGTCACCATCACCCTGGCAAGCGGTAAAAAGCAGGTGATTAACGTTACCGTACAAAAAACAGCGGTAAAGACCACCAAGATCACTGGCATTGCTTCTAAGGCAACCCTGAAAAAAGGTAAGAAGCTGACCTTAAAGCCAGTGGTTGCGCCGATCACCTCCCTGCAGAAAGTGACCTATACCACTTCCAATAAGAAGGTGGCAACCGTTACCGCAAAAGGTGTGATCACCGCAAAGAAAAAAGGAACCGCCACCATTACCGTAAAATCCGGTTCCAAATCGAAAAAAATTAAGATCAAAGTGAAATAAAAAAATGGAACAGGCAGCAAAGCCCAGGGAGGCTTCTGCCTGTTCTGCCATTTAAAAGAGGCAGGAGCAGCTTCGTAAAAAAGTGAGGAAAAAAATGATATATATTAGCCATTTAGTTTTAGATGATGACATGAAGTCATTGGTAAAAGAGTATGGAACCGGGATCGAGAGCATTGATTTTTCTATTTCGGATAACCTGGATCAGCTTTCGGATTCGATCAAAACGTACTGGGAGAAAATGAAAGAGATAGGAACCAGGGATCTGATCCTTCACGGTCCGTTTCTGGATGTGAACCCCTGTGCATATGACAGTATGGTGCGGGAAGCTACCATGACAAGATTCAACCAGTGCTATGAGGCGGGGCTTCACCTTGGCGCTAAGAAGATTGTCTTTCACTCTGGCATGAACCCGTATGTTTACTACAAAGAATATTGGGCGGAGCAGGTTGCCAAATTCTGGCAGGAATTTATGCAAAATAAAACAGAACTGGAAATTGTGTTAGAAAATGTATTTGACGATGATTGGCGGCTTCTTTTGGATGTTTATGAGAGGGTGAACCAGCCAAACTTCAAGCTGTGCTTGGACATCGGGCACGCACACTGTTATTCTTCCCTGGATGTCAGGGAGTGGGCGAAAAATCTGGCTCCCTATGTAAGCCATGTCCACATCCACGACAACTGTGGCGACCGGGATTCCCATATCGGACTTGGAAGCGGAAACCTTCCCTGGCAGGAAGTGCTTGGCTATCTGCCGGAGACAAAAGAACGCACTTGGACCATTGAGTGCATGCAAAAAGAAGATATAAAAAGATGCCTTGACAGCCTGGTTGAAAAATAAGTTGTGGAACAGCACTATTTCTGATCTGTAATTTATAAAAAAGTACAATTTGATAAAGCTTTATATCGTCAGGAGAATATGGAAATTATGATGAGATGAGGGATAAGCCCCCGATAGTATGGATCTTTGGAACTATGCTGTCGGGGGCTTTTGCTCTACGGCTACTTATAAAACGCCAAGACACAGATTATAACATGATCCTGTTTGTGTGCCAAACTAGGGTTGGAGGTTTTGAGAATAAATTATTTTTAGCAGGGATGCAACGGATACCGAAATTTTACGTGTTATATAGTGAAAGAGGAATAAAGAAACATTGAAGGGAGGACTCTAAAAATTTTATTTACAACTTATAGGGGAAAATTAAGAAAACGAGGTAAAAAGGATGAGCGGATTAAAAAAGTGGATGGCAATTATTATGACAAGTGTTACAATTATGGGAAATATGGCAGGGCAGGGTATCTCTGTAATGGGTGCGGAAAATGAAGCGTAGGAAGTAATTTCCAGTGGAAACATTTATGTAACAGAAACTGGTGCTAAGGAAAGAATTGTCAGAGTAAATGAAGATGGATCTTTTGTAACAGAACCAATTGAAGCGATTTCTTCCTATGCGACAAATGCGCCTTGTGAACATCCGGCGCGATATTTAGAAGCTGTTGGTAAAAAGACAGATTTTCGAACAGTTGGAACAGCTGGAATCTGTTACAAAGAACGGCTGATTATCTCAAACAAATGTAATAAATGCCATCGTAGGGGGATAAAAACTTACACTCCATGGACATATTGCAGTAAACATAGTTATCCGTTTTTGAAGAAGACCTGTAGTATTTGTGGATATAAAAAATAATCACGGTTAAGAGAAAGGAGCAGCATGATGAAACGAAAAAAGTTTTGGATTGGAGCGGTAGCGTGTATGCTGATTGGAACAGCTTCAGTGGCTGCCAGTTCTGGAGTTGAATTGCATGAATTTTTCAATGCAAATGGAGAGCGTGTAATGTACCCGTTGGCTACATTTGACGAAGATCCGGATTTAAGCACCAGCGGACCACAGGATCAGGTATCAGTAGGGCAGATTATTGAAACAGAAGACGGAAAAGAAATAGTTACTGCGGTAGATGGTCAGGGAGCTTATATGACAGAAGTAATTGACCAGTAAATGGAAATGCAGAAAAGGAATTAGGAACGAAATATATTTCATTTCCTTTTCTGCAAAAAAAATAAAAAAATTACATTTTTCATGCGACCAATTAAAATAAAATACGTGATATAAGGTGAAAAAGGAGGATAGCTTAGGATGGATGATGCACAGATCATTAATTTGTATTTTGCCAGAGATGAAAATGCAATTGTAGAGACCAAAAATAAATATCAAAATATGTGTTATATAGTTGCACACAATATTTTATACAGCAGGGAGGATTCTGAAGAGTGTGTAAATGATACATGGCTTTTTACCTGGAACAGCATTCCTCCAAGAAGACCATCTATTTTGTCTTCCTTTGTTTCAAAAATAACAAGAAATACAGCAATCGACCGTTATCGGAAAAGAAATGCGCAGAAACGGGTGGATTCACATATGGAAGATATTGCTGGGGAAGTGGAAAAAATTGGAAGTGCAATTTCTTCTGATATTGAAATTTATTTAAAAAAGAAAGAACTTGTAAAATTATTTGACCACTTTTTATCAACGCTTTCGGAACGTGACCGGGATATTTTTATTAGACGCTACTGGTATATGGATCCTGTAAAAGCGATAGCAGACCGACATGCCTGTGGGGAAAGTAAGATCAAGTCAGTTTTGGCTCGTAGCAGGAAAAAACTTTATGGTTTATTAAAGGAGGCTGGCTATGAGGGATAATAAAGGATGGGATTTTTTAACGGCATTTGAGGATATAGATGAGAAATACATTTATCAGGCGGCGAAACCGTGGAAAGAAAATAAAATCGTAAGAGTCAAGCGCTACATACGGGTTGCAGCTGCCTGTATCATATTAGTGGCTGCTATTGGTGGTGGCCTTACACATCAGAATGAGGTAAAAGCAGCCTGGTATAAAATGACTTCTCTTATTGGCCGGATTTTGGGAATTGAGAAGGAAACAGATGAATATGTGAAAACAATTCAAAAGACAATCGAAAAAAATGGAATTGCGGTTTCGTTAGAGGAAGTTGCAGCGGATGCAAAAAGCCTTTGGATTGCATATTCTCTGACTGATGAAAATGGCGAAAATGACATTTCCATGAGCAGCATTCAGGTCGCAGTTGATGGCGAGTCATTAGCGTTAGAAAATCAATATTCGCTTGATAACAGTAGCGGATCAGAAAAAGTGACTTCCAAATACTTTGCAGCGAAATTTAATCGAAGTAGAGCTGATCATTCCCAGAAATTTGAAATTCAAATAGGAACCTTCCAAAATCAAAATGAGCAGGTTGAAGAAAGGGATGTATATAGTTTTTCATTTACAGCAGATCCAGAAGCACTGCAGGCAGACACAAAAGAAATTGACATTCAAGTGTCTATCCCAATTGAGAAGGATCAGACGTTTTTGATTTCAGAAATGAAATATAATATTTTCGGATGTACCATTTCTGGATCATATTCCGATATGACGGAGGACGACGAATTTTGGCTTCGCGGGAAGGACGATTTAGGAAATGAATATGTTTTTAATCTCACTTCCTATGATAAACCGAATCTAATTTTTGAATTACAAGATTTGGGAATTTTGGATCATGCAAAACAGTTAACGCTACAGCTCTATCACTATTCAGGAACTACAGGAAAAACGGTTTCCTATGAGCAGAAAGAATCTGAAGATACTTACATAGAAGAAATAGGAACGGTATATGATGAAGACCAGGCACCGGAAGACTTGGCGGTTCCAGTTGGAGATGGTATTACCGTCGATTTACAAAATTAAATCGGAAATGTAGTGGAAATGGGAAGGAGGGGAGAAAAGAATCCATTTCTCGATTTAAAAATAGGATAATTACAAAGGAGGCTCTTTATGAGAAAAATGAAAAGTTTGTTGTGTGTATTATTAACCATGATTATTTCCCTTGGTAGTATGGTGACGGTAAAGGCAGATACTGAAATCAAGCCATATGAAAATAAGGAAAATGCTGTTTTACTGAAAAGGGAATACATTGATCTTGATGAAGATACGGTGATTGAAATTGAGTCTTATGAAGAAAAAATTCCGTCTCTTGCAAGAGCTGGATGGAAAACCACATCAGCCACAAAGACTTACCGGGTAAAAGATAAAAATACGAATACGGTGTTTGTAAAATATATTTTGAAGGCTACTTTTAGATATAATGGAAAAAAGGCAGAGTGCACAAATGCAACTCCTGACTGCAAGATTCTTGTACCTAATGTTTATAAGGTGATTACAAAAGATGCTTCAAAAGCAGGTGATGTTGCGCTTGGATATTTTTATTGCCAGCACATAAAAACTGGAAAAGGTGCTGGAGGAACATTTTCAATTAAGTGTGCCGCAAACGGAGCGGTCACTATTAGTTGATGCAGGAGAAAATAAATTTTGTTTCGTTGCTATAGAAATATAATGAAACATATAACGGAGAGAAAGATGGTTGTCGTTAGCCATCTTTTTTTCTTTTATGATAAGAATGCTTTATGCAACTTCGGAAAAACACGAAGGCTACATTGCAATTACCACGCTGGATTCCAAATATCCATTAAAAAGTATTTTAACATTTATCCGTGAAGTGGTTGAAACAGATGAGAAACTGAAATGTGATAAATACTGCCATCTTGGAGTAAAGCTGGTGAATAAGAGAGAATTTGGAGATAACAGATATGGAATGATTTGTGAGAATCCGTAAACTTGTATGATATATTTTTCTATCAGCCATTGCCGAAATGACATAATTATGGTATGATAATCCCATCAAAGGAGGTGCCTTATATGCCACAGATTATTCCGATTAAAGACTTGAAAAACACAGCGGAGATATCCGAACTTTGCCATAGAAGTGAGGAACCAGTTTATATAACCAAGAATGGATATGGCGATATGGTGATTATGAGTATTGAAAATTATGAAAGAGCCATGAAGAAGCTAAGAATGTATCAGGCGCTGGAAACTTCCGAAAGGCAGATTAAAGAGGGAAGCGTAAAAGATGCCAGAGAATCGCTTAGCGCAATGAGGGGGAAATATGGTTTATAAACTAATTGTTACAGAGCGTGCGGAAGAACAATTAGATGAATGCCTATATTATCTTGTATATCGGCTGGGGAATAATATAGCGGCAGAACATTTACTGGCATGTATAGAAAAAGCATATGATTGCCTGGAAGAGAACCCATATCAATTTCCAGAATGTCGGGACGCATATCTAAAATCCTTAAAATACAGGGAAGTTATTCTTACGGATATGTCCTACTTGATGATTGTCAAAGTAGTTGATTTGGAGGTATATATTATGGGGATATTTCATCAACTGGAGGATTACGGGAATAAATTGTCATAAAGAAAACATGTTTCGTGAAAAAAACTGATTCGTATTGGAATATATAGCAAATTTTGGGAAGTGTTGAAGAGACAGCACTTCCCTTTTTGGTGGAACATCAGAGTAAGCGCGTTATGAATTTTTTCCAGAATACATGTAAACCGGATGGAATTGATGGGAAACTTATGAAGGCAACTACTCTGGTTTGTATGGCAGTGAAAGAAGTAATATGATTTCGTCCGAAAAATTGCAAGAAAGCCTTGCGCCATTATTGGTAGATTGATATTCTAATAGTAAGAGAAACAAATCTTCATAAAATAGACAGAACCGGAGGGCTGTTATGCAGGATTATAAAAGGGAAGAATACAAAGTATTTGAATTATTTGATAAGAAATGGGCGCTTGTGACAGCTGGGAATATACAGCATTATAACTGTTGTACGGTAAGCTGGGGAAGCCTTGGGAATATCTGGGGGACAGCTGGGAACAGTAGGTCTACGGTAACCGTATATGTCCATCCAGCCCGTTACACAAGTGAGGTATTAAAAGAAAGTGATATTTTTACTGTCAGTTTTTATCCGGAAACCAGCCGTAAGGCATTGGGATATCTTGGATCACACTCCGGACGGGATGAAAATAAAATAGAAGCAGTAGGTTTTACACCTGTAAAAATGGGACAGGGTGTCACGTTTGAGGAAGCAGAGTGTACATTTCTTTGCAAGAAGCTGTATCAGCACCAGTTCTCACGGGAAGATTTAGCCCCGGAAATCCAGGAATATTATGCGGCAAAACCAGAAGTTTATCCGGATTTTAAGGGTGGATGGCAGCCGCATTATGTATTTGTGGGTGAAATCATAGATGTAAGGAAAAAAGAAGAAAATCATGTTGAATAATGAGACATTTATGAAGTTGCCATTTTTTATATAAGGAAATGGGAAAACGGTTACTAAAAGACGATAGGTACAGGTTGAGAGGGAGAAAAGATGCTAAAGAAAATATTAATGCCAGTAACTGCTGCCATGTTGCTTTTGGTTTCACCAGTGACACTTTATGCTGCCGATAATACATCTGTTGGTGAAGTGCCAGCGAAATTTAACTTAGAAAGAGATTCCATCTTAGAGAAACCTAAGATGGATGGAATACAGCTTACCAGTGAGGATCTAAAAGGGCATTGGCTGGCAGCAGAGGTAGAAGATTTTAATGCGGCAGATTTTGATTCGAATGGGGACTGCCATATTACGATCTTCCAGAATGGAAAAAACAACGATCTTTGCATTCATCCAGATGGATCTTATGAATCAGAAGAAATAGAGGATGAAAAAATTGATCAGTTTCAAGTCCTGAAATCAAATGATTTTATTTTTTACTATAGTTTGGTTGACGATTCTTATGGTGGATTTCTGTTTATGAATGGGGAACAGTCGGACCGGGCGTATGTGATTGAGGCGGAATCAGATTTGTATTTGTCTGAAGACAAATTTATATTGATTGAGAATCAGAAGGCCTACGATTATGAACTGATCGAGAATACCATTCTCTGCCTGGATGAGAATGAAATTATGGGACTGGAAGTAATTGCCTATTCACCAGATCTGGTTGTGTGTAGAGATATTCAAACGAAAACAAGTGGAGTTGGGGAAATGAGTGATCTTATAGTATTTGTTCGGGAAAACGCTCTGGAGGCAGAATAAAATGTGCGGCAGGTATTATATGGATGAGGAAACTTATTTGGATATCCAGAAAATTGTATCTGAAGTAGAGGTATCTTTTGGGCGAGAACTGATAACTGGCGACATTCATCCCACAGAAGCTGCACCTGTAATTGTAAGCCCCGCTCATAAAAAACTACAGTTGTGTAAAAAAGCCTGGGGGTATCCTGAATGGCAGAATAAAGGCGTCATTTTTAATGCCCGGGTGGAATCGGTGACAGAAAAAAGAATGTTTCAAAATGGAATCCATTATCACCGGACCGTGATTCCTGCTGCCGGATTTTATGAATGGAGTAGGTTAAAAGAAAAAAATACATTTTACCGGAAGGATAGAACCCCTCTTTATTTGGCTGGATTTTATGATCGGTTTGGTAAGGAAGATCGGTTTGTGATTTTGACCACTGCAGCGAATGCTTCCATGAGCCCTGTTCACGATCGGATGCCCCTGATTCTGGAAAAAGACCAGATTATCCCCTGGCTATGGGATGAAAAATGTGCAAAAGAAATTCTATCCCAGACACCGGCTCTGCTGGAACGGTATGTCCCCTATGAACAGCAGAGGTTATTTTAAATAAGAAAATACGATTTTAAAAGTGGCTGCTATGCGATAAAACCAGGATAATCAAAGTTCTTGAGGGTTTGCCCCTCACGAAGAGAGACCCTCAACAAGTTTGATTATCCTAAAACCAACCTGGCATAGTAGCCTTTTTCTATGTATTCGTAACGATCGGAGCGAAAAAAGAAATTAACAGGTGTTGTTTAATAGGTTTTGTCCCGATATTCGGGGCTAAAGGGATTTTGGAGAAGATTACCACTTTACATTCTGCCTTGGAGTAGATATAATAAACGAAAAAGAACAAACGTTCGAGAAAAGAGGCGGGAAGTGTGGAACGTACCATCTTACACAGTGACGCAAATTGTTTTGTGTGACTTGAAAGTCACTACATTTATTGTCTTACCGTAAGGTGTAAGA
>OFMG01000507.1_pt1 | contig 50762 bp, 46 predicted proteins | sample 1541751 | NCBI WGS metagenome assembly OFMG01 (sample SAMN04209232, study PRJEB22552) | human gut metagenome | biome: gut; material: feces | host: Homo sapiens | place: USA: Oklahoma
TTTTTACCTACCCCCAGTTGAACTGGGGGTTTTGTCACACCTATTCGGCGTACAATAAAAAAACGGCTCGCATCCTCCGAGCCGTTTGTAAAAATCAGATTTGTTTCAAAGCATCTCAGAACGATTGCAAGTAACATATGAACATCACAAAAAGCATGCACATCATCATGCCCATGCTCATCATCATATCCATATGCAGTTTTCCTGCGAATGTAAATTTCTGCATGTTGAAAACTCCTGTCCGTCGTCTGTGATCTTTTGCCCATTGTAACGCTACCTTTTTTTATCTGTCAACACTTTTTTTTAATTCTCATGCACTTTATCTTGCATAAAGACTACTTTTCTGCTATGCTATTGCGTATAAGTAAATCTGAATATCCCAAAGAGGAGATGTATGCAACCATGTCTATTGAAAAAGTGAAAGCTTATCTGAAAGATATGAACTGTCCCAAGGAAGTGTTGGAATTTGCTACCTCCAGCGCAACAGTTGATCTGGCAGCAGAGGCAGCAGGCGTCATTCCCGCCCGGATTTCCAAAACACTTTGCCTCATGTCTAAGGAAGGACCTATCGTCATTTCCGTTGCAGGGGACGCAAAAATCGATAACCGCAAATTCAAAGATACTTTCGGTCTGAAGGCAAAAATGCTTTCTCCCGAAGAAACACTGGAAGCTACTGGACATGCCGTAGGCGGCGTTTGTCCTTTCGCACTGCCGGAAGGCACCCGCGCATTTGCCGATGTTTCCATGAAGCGGTTTGATACCGTATTCCCAGCTGCCGGCAGCAGCAACTCCGCAGTTGAACTGACTTGCGACGAACTTTTCCATTATGGCAAATGCGAAGCTTGGGTTGACATCTGCAAAGGCTGGGAAGAAGAATAAAAACCCGTTTTAGTAAGGAGTATTTTTATGAAAATATCTACAAAAGGCCGCTATGGCATACGCCTGATGTTAAGTCTGGCTCTCCATTACGACAAAGGCACACTGGCTTTGAAATCCATCGCCAGAGAGCAGGATATTTCCGAAAAATATCTGGAACAGATCATCAATCCACTGACAAAATCCGGTCTGGTAAAAAGTTACCGCGGTGCTCAGGGAGGTTACATTCTCACACGAGAACCCAAAGATATCACGATCGGAGAAGTCCTGAGAATCCTGGAAGGTTCCCTTTCTCCCGTAGATTGTGTGGACAACCCCATGTGCCCTAATTCCGACACCTGCGTTTCTCTTTCCATCTGGAAGAAAATGAAAGAAGCGCTGGACGATGTTGTGGACAATATTTCTTTAGCTGATATGGCGGAGGAATACAAAGAAAAAAATCACATTGAAATCTAAAAAAACAGCATGCAGGAATGATTCCCGCATGCTGTTTTTTTATGCAATGACTTGCTGTACTGTTGTTCCTGTATAATAATGTTCCAGAATTTCTTCTGCCGTTTTTCCTTCCTCTGCCATACCTTTCGCGCCATACTGGCTCATGCCCACACCATGGCCGTTTCCGCCGCCATAAAGGGCAACACCTGTCAATTTTCCTTCCGCATTTTTCATTTCTTTTACGGCAAAAAATCCACTGGGAAGTATGGTATTTCCCGTCAAAGATTCTCCGTCTTTCCTCTGCAAATAAATAGGATCGCCAATGGTCATTTTGGTAGGGGAAAGTACCTGTCGGATGGTATATTCTGTTTTCACCTGCACAGAACCTTTTTCGTAGTCCAGCCGCAGTACTTCCATAACGCCGCTTTCTCCCCGCTTTGCCACAGAAATTCCTGTAAGCCGTCCCAAATCTTCTGGTGTCTGTGCCTTCCAACTGCCATCTTCCTGCAAAACTTCCACATGGGCTGGATGGGATTTTGCGGCTTCTTTCAGTTTGGCACCGGTGATTTCCGTCAATTGTCCCGCGCCAAAATATGTTTTCCACCGATACCAAGGGGACGCGTCGTCATACCCTTCAATCTCCCAATCCTGCCAAAACGCCAGCCATTCTTCTTCTGTATCTGGTTTTTCCGTGGAAATCCCATGGGTTCCGCCCGTTAGATATGGTTTGCTTTCTTCTGTGAATGTGCCGTTTGCCGACCATACTTCTTTTGCATCCGCTCCATACCCGCAAGAAGTAGAATAAAAATAAGTGGTTACCACTTCATTGCCTGCTGTCAGGCATTTTCCCTCTGTTGCCTTAATTGCCGCATCAGACAGTTCCGCTGTATCCGCCCCCAGATAAACCTGACTGGCTACGGTATCTGCCAAATGAGCGCCATACCCGCAATAGCTGTTGGCATAAAACTGGTTATAGGCATAACTGCGGGCAGTGATTGCTTGGGCTTGTAGCGCTGTTTCTCCGAAATCCACAGGCATTTCATGAGGAACGACACCCCGCAGATAGGTTTCCAGAGGCAATTCATTGATGACAGAAATACCATCCTGCCGTCGTTCCAGTTCCACTGTGCCAAAATATTGACGTTTTGTACCATCAGAAAATGTTACAGATAAGGGATTATCCCCCGTTGGAGCCGCCTCCACAATGCCGCTGTCAAACCAAGACAAGTCAGCAGTCATCACAGCCTGTTCTCCATTGGAAAATGCTTTTTCCGCTTCACTGCTTTTCAGGGTAAATCTCCCTTCTGAGGATATGGTCACTTTTGTCTGCCCTGCTCCGCCTATGAGCACACGGATATGATCCGGCTGTACTGTTTGGGTAATGATGGCCCCTGCCACTTTTCCATCTTTGAGATAGTAATTTGCTCCCTCTGTGCCACAAATCAATTTCGATACTTTTTGGCTCGTCCATTCTGTGCCTGTCGCATCATAAATACGAAAATCATCCGCCCAGGAGAGAAGACCTTGTTCTGCCAGATAAATCTCCTGTCCATTGACTCGTTTTACCGTACAAAGCCCCAGCTCTGCCGCCTGCACCGCTTCTGTTGCCTTGCCTTCTGAAAGGGTTATATCGCAAATACCGTCCAATGCCTGTCCTGTATAAGGCCGTGTCACACTGCCTGCACCTGTTTCCATGCGGATGGTTCCGCCGGAAGCAGTACAATAGATATTCTCAATGGTAGGGGTAGTGTCGGTGACTTCCAGCAACGCCAGAATTTCCCCATCTTTTGCCCAATACCGCAAAGCCGTATTTTTATAAGGCTTCAGATCTAATCCAGCCCCTCCATAATACCCATTATCAAACATTCCACCGCTTTCTTCCGCTGTCAAAAGCACACGGGTTTCTTCTGTGATACCATAGGAGGAAAGTTCTTCTTCTCTTGCCTCCAAGGCAGTCTGCAATAATTGTATCCATAGACTGTAAGCTACCGGCATATTCTGGTTGCTTTCATCCAATACCATACGGCTGTCATAATCCGGTGCCAGTCGATCCAGCAACGCCTGCGCCTGTATCAGTGTCAAATCTTTTTCCGGGTAAAAATTACCATCCTCATCGCCGGATAATAGACCCAGTTTCACTGCCCCGTTGATGTAGGGATAAAATGGGTCTGTTTGCGGCACATCTGGAAAATTCGCCACCTGTTCCAGCCCTTCCAACTCCTCTTTGGTGTAAAAAGTCAATGCCATGGTCTTAGCTGCCATAGCACGGCTAATGGATAAATCATCGCCTATACGTCCTATTTTTGCCATTTCTCCTGTTACTGCATTTCCACAGCCTGTCCAAAACAGGCTTGTCAGTATCAAAAGGAAAAAACAAATCCGTTTCATGTACGTCCTCACACTCCCTGTTAAACTTTATAACAGTATACGGACATGCACCAGAAAATAGAACCTCTTTTTTTATGCACGAAAAAACAGGTATATGAATATTATGCAATATCCATATACCTGTTCTCATACGCACGGAGATCCCGAAATGCCGTTCCCATCTCTTGACACCTAGCCTAAGCCAGGTGGGCAACCGCAGCTAAAGTCTCAGCCTTCCTCCGCCCAAAGGGAATTATCTTGAGGCCTGACATCACTTCAGCTTATAGGAATCCCTTTTCAGTCATGTAGGTTCAATAACGATGGGCTATCGAGCATCTCAGGATGTTTCCTGAGTGTATTATACTACGTTTGTCGACATTCTTCAACCCCTAATCTATACAAATACCATAGTTTTTTTAAAAATAAAACCATTTCCTTGTTATCTTTTCCATAAAGAGGCAAGCAATCCCCAGACTCCGCCGCTTACGATAGCAACGTCTGCCAGGTTGAAAATAGGGGCTTTTTTCCACTTGATATAGAGAAAATCCGTCACCCCGCCACGGCGAATGCGATCCCAGAAGTTACCCAATGCACCGCCTATCATGAGGGAAAGAGGCAATAACAAATGCTTTTTCTCCTCCTGTTTTGTCAGCATCATGCAGAAAGCTGCAAAGCACCAACCGATCAATCCGCCTGTCAGATATAACACCGCTTTGGGATTTCGCTCAAGGGTATTATATGCCATCCCATTGTTTTTTATGCGCCGAAAATAAAATTTATTTTTGATGATTTCTGTTTTTCCACCCAAAGGCAGCTTTTTTCTTGCCCAAATTTTTGTGGCTGTATCCAGACCAAATACAGACAGCATGATACCAAAATATTTCAATTTCTTTCCCTCTCTTCCTTCTGTATTTTTTGCAGGATCAGCATGGCACGGATAAAACCAAGGCTGTAAAACAAAATAGAAACCGCAGCCAATACTCTTGGAAAATCCCCTGTTTTCATTCTCCAGAAAAAGCAGACTGCCATAAGTCCACCACTGGTATAGGCACATTTTCCTACAAATTGCAGCAAATTTCCAACCTGCTCTGCCATTTCTTTTTTCTCTGTATACTCTTTCATCATATGACAGGTGCCTGCCTTTGTTTCCTTTCCCCATCGAAACGCCAGATATGCCATCACTACCATCAGACAGATATATATAATCATTGGTAACCTCCTGCTTTTTTGATAAATTCAGTGTACCACACAAGAGGCATCTTTCGCAACAAAACAAAAAAGACGGCTGCCCTGAAAGGACAAACCATCTTTCTATTTTCCCTTAAAAATTCAGCATTTTCAAAATCTTCCGCAGGAAGAAAACACAGATTGCCGCTGCCACTACTTCCGCAATAGGGAAAGACCACCAGATACGATCCAGCACGCCCATCTTGGAAATCAGGAAAGCCACCGGCACCAATACCACCAGCTGACGGATAACAGAAACAATCAGACTGAAAACACCATTGCCCATTGCCTGGAATACAGAAGAACAAATGATGTTGAAACCAGCCAGCAGGAAGCTGATGGAAATCAGACGCAATGCGGGAACACCAATGGCAAGCATATTATCAGATGCGTTGAACATCAGCAGCAGTTTATCAGGAATGATCTGGAATACCGCAAAACCAATGAGCATCATGGCAACTGCGTACATAACTGCCAGTTTGATGGTACCAATGATACGATCACGATGCCGTGCGCCATAGTTATAGGCAATGATAGGTACCATACCATTATTCATACCGAAAATCGGCATAAAGATAAAACTCTGCAATTTGAAATATACGCCAAATACCGCAATGGCTGTTGTGGTGAACACTTCCAGAATACGGTTCATGCAGAACATCATGACGGAACCGATGGAAACCATCAGAATGGAAGGCACCGCTACTTTGTAGATATGGAAAAGCACAAATTTTGAAGGCAGCATGTTTTTCCAATCAAATTTGATATCATGGTTCACTTTTAAATTGAAAAACAGCGCAAGTCCTGCCGCAATAAACTGACCGATAACGGTAGCCAATGCCGCACCTGCAACGCCCATTTTCGGCATACCAAACATACCAAAAATCAGAATTGGGTCAAGAATGATATTCACAATGGCACCTGTTGCCTGTGTAATCATGGTGTAGAAAGTACGTCCTGTTGCCTGGAGCAATCTTTCCAGTGCGATTTCCGCATAAATACCCAGAGACGCCACACAGCAGATTCGCAGATAGATATTGCCGTAATCAACGATTTCCGCCACTTTGGTCTGACCCATCAAAAAGGGTTTTGCCACAAACAGGCCAATGAGGATAAACAGAATCCAGTTCATGAATACCAGAAACATACTAACATTTGCTGTTTTGTTTGCAATTTTGATACGCTTTGCGCCCAGACTCTTGGAAAGCAGCGCATTGACACCAACGCCCGTCCCTGTACCCACAGCAATCATAAAGTTCTGCATGGGGAACGCCAGTGAAACCGCAGAAAGGGCATTTTCACTGATCTGTGCTACGAACATACTATCAATGATGTTATACAGCGCCTGAATCAGCATGGCAATCATCATTGGCAAAGACATGTTCAAAAGCAGCTTATTGATGGGCATGGTTCCCATTTTGTTTTCTTTGGGCTGAACCGCAGTCGTGCTCATTTTCGTTTTTCCTCCTTTGTGCCGTTTTCATTTTTTCTCCTAATAGAAAACCAAGGCACTGCCGAAGCAGTGCCGTTTCAATGGTCTATGCAATATAATAAAGCCAATCTATGAGCATGTCAACAAAAAACAGGAAATCTGTATACAGAATATAACAAAAAATGTCACAAACTTTTTCAGCAAATTATACAGTTTCTGCGGTCTTCCAAAGAAGCAGATTGTCTTCCACATAAGCCTCCATTTGCCCTTTGTCCAGCAAGTAGGATAAATAGGAACGGATGGTGCTGCCCACAAGTACATACTGTCCATAATCCATGGTCAGATCAAAGGCCTCAAAGACTTCTTTCAATACCAATTCAAAGTTTTTCGGTGTCTTGCAGATTTCCAGCAGCTTATCCAGGATTTCCAAAGACTTGTCACGGTTCACTTTTACCAGTGACACAATATCCTCTGTCGGTTCGGCATGGGCAGGAATACAGAGTTTTCCCTGAAACTGTTCCACAAAGTCCAGTGTATCCAAAAATGCCTGCAAGTCATAAACGAAGTTCACATGGTATTTTGCCACGATATTTTCACCAAACAGACAGTCAGCCAGGAAGTATACATTATCCGGCGTTTTCACACCAATCATCTGCCAGAAATGACCGCCCAGCGGAATAATCTCCATGCCTTCCGGCAGTTTCGCTTCGGCAATATCCTGGGCTTTGGATGGTGTTGCCATCAAAAATTTATTCCGCAGTTTTTTGAAGGGATATCCGCCATAGAGGAAAGAAGGTTCCAGAATAGGTGCTTCAATGACAGCGTTTTCCATAGGTGTGCTGTAAACGGCACAATTCAGACGATTTTGCAGCAGCGTATTACCGCCAATATGGTCAGCATTGGAATGGGTATTGATGATGGCTGTCAGTTTCCAACCTTGTGCTTCCAGAATTTTCTGCACTTTTCTGCCTGCGTCTTTGTCATTGCCGCTGTCAATGAGCCATACATCATCATCACTGACACGGTATACGCCCATTTTAGACGGGCTATTGATATAATAGGTGTTTTCTGCCACCTGAACCAGTTCATACATAAGAATCTCTCCTTAAATAACCAAACATTCTGTTTCTATTTTATCCCATCCACAATGGCATTGCAAGAATATGTATCTTTTCCCGTACAAAAAAAGAGCAACATCTGCATATTCAAACAGATATTGCTCTTTCTATTTTAGTTAAATATCATGATTCTGATATTTCTTATTTCATGGAATCTACGGAACCGATTACGTTTTTGATCTTGTCTTCTACCAGTTCCTGAATCAGGTTTCTTGCGTCACCCAGGTAGCCACGAGGGTCGAAAGCAGCGGGATTTTCGCCAAAGGATTTACGGATTGCAGCTGTCATAGCCAGACGAAGGTCTGTGTCCATGTTGATTTTGCAAACAGCCATGGAAGATGCTTTACGCAGCATTTCCGCAGGGATACCTTTTGCACCGTCGATTTTACCACCAAATTCATTGCACATTGCAACGCATCTCTGGTCAACAGAAGAAGCACCATGCAGTACAATGGGAAAATTATGGAAGCCGGCATCTTCCAATTTCTTTGTGATGGTTTCCAGACGGTCGAAGTCCAGTTTTGCTTCACCTTTGAATTTGTATGCACCATGGCTTGTACCAATGGCAATTGCCAGAGAGTCAACGCCTGTGCGTTTTACGAAGTCAACAGCCTGGTCAGGGTCTGTGTAAGTAGCGTTGGCAGCGTCTACTTTTACATCGTCTTCCACGCCTGCAAGTTTGCCCAATTCCGCTTCAACCACTACGCCCCTTGCATGCGCATATTCTACTACTTCTTTTGTTTTTGCTACGTTTTCTTCGTAGTCATAATGAGAACCGTCGAACATAACGGATGTGAAACCGCATTCGATGCATTCTTTACATGTTTCCAGATCGGGACCATGATCCAGATGCAGTGCAATGTCCAGACCTGTTTCTTCCACAGCCGCGTCAACCATAGCTTTCAGATATTTCGGGTGAGCATATTTCAGCGCACTTTTAGATACCTGCAGGATAACTGCGGAGTTCTGTGCTTTTGCGGCAGCCACAACGCCCTGTACGATTTCCATATTGTTGATGTTGAACGCACCAATCGCGTAACCGCCCTGGAATGCCTTTTCAAACATTTCCTTTGTTGTTACCAATGCCATTTTTAAAACACCTCTTTCTCTTTTTTAGGAATAAAATATCCTACATTAAAATTATAATACCAGAATGGGTATTGTGGCAAGGACTTTTGCCACAATCCTGCTTTTCTTTTGCCGAAACATTGTTTTTCTGAGAAAAAAGATTGTATTTCTGCTTTTTTCCATATCCATTTTCATCATTTGCGGGAACAAATTACTTTTTGTTGGGCTTTCTTTTGATCCGCAGCAATTTCATGAAATCATCAAACAACACCTGATCCTTTGGCTCAAACATCAGCCATTTTCCATCATGATAGGTCTGTGATTCTTCATAAATCTGCTGCATCTCTTTGGCAAAGGCATCTTTGTCCGCTTCAAACTTTGCTCGCTCCTCTTTTCCGAGGATAACCATAAAGCCCACACAGTTTTCTCGTGCATATAAAGCGCACAGCGTCTTGCCGCCCCGACGATATTTGTACTCATATTTCCATGCCTTGCCGCCTTTATTCCATGTACGCTCCATGTCATATTTTTCATCAATGCAAGCGGTTAACTGCGTCCAAACATCGTACAGGGATTCTCCCAACTAATTTTTCATTTCATCCCCACCTGGGATGCGCTCAAGCATGACAACCTCCTTTCTTCATGTACACTTGTCTTTCTTACATCATACCACAAGAGATAGGAATCGTCATTTCTTTTCTTAGATAAAAAACAAAGGGACAGAATTTTTTCTGTCCCTTTTTCTTCTTATTTCAATTTTGCTTTCAGTACTTCTGCCAGCTCGGAAAGAACAACGGTTTCTTTTTCACCTGTTTCCATTTCCTTCAGTTCCACGCTGTTGTTTTCCAGTTCGGAATCCCCGATGATTACGGAGTATTTCGCACCGATTTTATTTGCGTATTTCATCTGTGCTTTTACGCTACGTTCTACTGTATCGCATTCTGCGCGTACGCCTGCTTTCCGCAGAGCCAGTGTGATACCCTGGGCTTTGATCAAGCCTTTTTCACCCATAGAACCGATGTAAACGTCACGTTCAGGTACTTCTTCGATGGGGCCATTCTGTTTTTCCAGAATCATCATCAGTCTTTCGATACCCAGACCGAAACCAACAGCACCTGTGGGTTTGCCGCCGCATTCTTCTACCAGATTGTCATAACGACCGCCACCACAAACAGTCAGACCATCGGATACAAATTCAAATACAGTTCTTGTATAGTAGTCCAGACCACGAACGATTTTGGAGTCAATGACAAATTCGATACCCATTTCTGTCAGGATATCCTGTACTTTCTGGAAGTGCGCAGTACATTCTTCATCCAGACAATCCAGTACGGAAGGCGCATTTGCGATAACTGCCTGACAGCTTTCTTCCTTACAGTCCAGAACACGCAGAGGGTTCTTTTCAAAACGTTCTTTACAGGTAGGGCACAGCTTGTCCAGATTGTTGCCGATGAATTCGCGCAGCTGTTTGTTGTATCTGCTGCGGCATTCAGGACAACCCAAGCTGTTCATACGCAGCTGTACGCCGTGGATGCCCATTTCTTCCATCAGTGCTGCCGCAACGGAAATAGCTTCCGCATCCTGTGCCGCGCTGTAAGAACCCAGCATTTCCACACCAAACTGGTGGAACTGACGCTGTCTGCCTGCCTGTGTGTTTTCACAACGGAAGGTCGGGGAAATGTAATACAGCTTTGTGGGCTGTGCGTTGTTGTGCATACCATGTTCGATATACGCACGAACGGCACCTGATGTACCTTCGGGACGCAGTGTCAGGCTTCTGTCACCGTCGTCTGTAAAGGTATACATTTCTTTCTGTACGATGTCGGTTGTTTCCCCTACACCTCTGACAAAAAGTTCTGTAAATTCAAAGGCAGGTGTTCTAATTTCTCCAATGCCGAATGTTTCGCAGAGATTACGCATTTTGCCTTCGATGCGCTGCCATGCTTTTACCTCTGCCCCATAAATATCCTTTGTACCTTTTACCAACTGAATCATAATTTACCTCCCTGCGGCAATCCCTGCCGCTTTCTTTCTATCATTTCATCAATTCTGCCGATATAATCCTCAATGCTCTTTACATTAAATACACGTTCGATGCGGTCTGTGGCAGGGTCTACGGTCTTTGTACTTGCCCCTGCTCCTGCCGCGAGAATGGTCTGTTTTTCTTCCATGATCTGAATATTGTAAACCCCTTCTTTTCCGGGTTTACAATATCCCACATTTTCAAAGTTCCCTACCATATTTTTCTGGCGATACATATAATAAGGTTCCAGTCCCATTCTTTCCGCATAATCCGCTGCGATTTCCAGCATTTCCTCCAGCACTTCCGCTGTGGTCATGGTATACAGGTCAAACTGCTCTTTCAAGCGGGATGCACGTTTTACCGCCAGTGTGTGAACAGTCACGTTATCCGGTTCCAGCGCCATGATTTCTTCCATAGTCTGACGTACATCTTCCGGTGTTTCTTCAGGCAGTCCCAGAATCAAGTCCATATTGATATTATCATGTCCCACTTCTCTGGCTTCCCAGAATACCCGACGGATGTCCTCCACCGTATGGCGTCTGCCGATGCGTTTAAGAGTTTCCTCGTTCATAGTCTGAGGATTGATAGAAATACGGTTGACACCATAAACTTTCATGAGCCGCAGTTTTTCCTTCGTGATAGTATCAGGACGACCCGCTTCCACAGTATATTCCATATCTTCTGTGGGCGCGAACAGTTCCTGCACTTTTTGCAGCAGACGTTCCAGCTGTTCCTCTGTCAAAGAGGTAGGTGTGCCGCCGCCGATGTAGATATTTTTCAAACGGAAGTTCTGGGCGTATTCTGCCAGATATTCCATTTCTTTGAACATGGCATCCAGATACTCGTCCACTCTTTTTTCATACTGCTTCAAGGGATAAGCCGTAAAGGAACAGTATAAACAGCGAGTTGGACAGAATGGAATGCCGATATACAGGCTGATGTCTGTTTTTTCATTGCCTGCCAAAAGTCTGCGCTCCGCTTTTGCCACCTTCAAAGTCAATTCCGCTTTATGCTGCGCCACCAGATACTTTTCTGTTAGATAACGCAGACATTCTTCATCACTTTTGCCTTCAGAAAGAAGGGTATTAACGATTTTTGCAGGACGAACCCCTGTTAAAAGCCCCCATCTGGGATACATACCTGTTTCTCTGCTTAACAGAGCGAAAATGGTCAGCTTCACCAGACGTTTTTTTTCTTTTTCTGTCAAAGGTTCCATATAAGGCACAGACCATGCGGAAACCTGCGCTCCACGCCGATAAAGCATTGCCGAAGCAATGCCTTTTTCCACGGAACTTTCTACTGTTGTTTCTTCGGCAGAGATTTCCTCTGTCCGATAATAATGCAAGTTGGGGTAAAACACCTGTACCATGGTCTGCACGTCATTTTGCAGCTCATGTCCCCGCAAACGATAATATATCATATCCAAAATCCTTTTTTAGAACAATTTTTCACTATCCAGCAGCAGTGTTACAGGGCCATCGTTGATGAGTGCCACTTTCATATCTGCCTGGAACTGACCGGTTGCCACTTTTTTGATGGGCATGGACTTTGCTTTTGCGCAAAGCTTATCGAACAGCACGGTTGCCACATCAGGAGCTGCACCGCCGGAGTAACCAGGACGTCTGCCTTTTCTTGCATCACCGTAAAGTGTGAAGTTAGGTACGATGAGCAGTTCCCCGTCAATATCCAGCAAGGACAGGTTCATTTTGCCGTTTTCGTCTTCAAAAATACGTAGGTTTACAACCTTATCCAGCATATATTCGATGGTCTTGTCGTCGTCTGTTCCCAGCATGCCGAACAACACCATAACACCTTTTCCGATTTCACCGATGACCTGACCGTCAACAGTTACACTTGCCTGTGAAACTCTCTGCAATACTGCGCGCATGTTAATCCTCCTATTATTTAGCCGCTGACACGTTCAATATCAATGATGCCTTTGATGCCTTTCAGACGTTTATTGACACGTTCCAGCTGATCTTTTGTTCTGATTTCCATAGTAATGTTGAAAATAGCTGTCATATCCTTTGTAGTACGGATATTGAAGCCTTTGACAGAAATATCCTCGTCTGCCAGATGACGGCTGATTTCCAGCAGCAGACCGGTGCGGTCGTTGGCAATGACACGAATTTCTGCCAGATAGGAAGCATCCACTTCCCCATGGGTATACTGCGTATCCCATTCCGCATCAATCAATCTGCCCCGTTCTTCGTTGCTCAGGTTCAGAATATTGATACAATCTGTACGATGGATGGTAACCCCACGTCCACGGGTAACAAAACCAATGATCTCGTCTCCGGGAACAGGACTGCAACACTTGGAGAAACGTACAGCAACGTCACCGACGCCTTCTACCACAATGCCGCTCTTGCTCTTATGTTTCAACGGTTTCTGGCTGACAGTTTTCTCAAAGTCATTGAGAATATCCTCAGCTGTCTGCTGTTTCCGTTTTTCTTTCAAATATTCGTCTTTCAGTCGGTTAACGACCTGACCTTCTTTCAGACCGCCATATCCGATGGCTGCAAGGACAGCGTTCCAATCCTTGAAGTCGTATTTATTGATGACGAGTTCCTGCCATTCAGGGCGGAGCAGGTCTGTCGGCTGCAAGCCTTTTTTCTTCATATCCGCCAGAATCAATTCACGACCGCGGATGATATTTTCTTCTTTTTCTTCCTTTTTAAACCACTGCTTAATCTTGGTACGGGCTTGTGAACTCTTGACCAATGTCAGCCAGTCACGGCTGGGGCCTTTGGAGTTCTGAGATGTCATGATCTCTACGATGTCCCCGTTCTGAATCTTATAGTCAATGGTTACCATACGGTTATTGACTCTTGCGCCTACCATCTTATTGCCCACCGCGGAGTGGATCATATAAGCAAAGTCAATGGGTGTAGATCCTTTCGGCAGCTGGATAACTTCCCCCTGTGGTGTAAAAGCGTACACCTGGTCGGTAAAGATATTCAGATCCAACTTGATGGTATCCAGATATTCTTTGTTATCGGACATGTCTTTCTGCCATTCCAGAATCTGTCTGAGCCATGCCAGTTTTGCTTCTTCTTTTTTGGTACCTTTTTCGCCAGATTTGCCTTCTTTGTATTTCCAATGGGCTGCGATACCATATTCACTGGTACGATGCATTTCCCATGTACGAATCTGGATTTCGAAAGGTTCCCCGGAAGGCCCGATCAGTGTATTATGCAGAGACTGATACATGTTGGGCTTGGGCATGGCGATATAGTCCTTGAATCGTCCTGGCATAGGTTTATACATGGTATGGACGATACCCAGCACTGCGTAACAGTCACGAACGGAATCTACGATAGCACGAACGGCAAACAGGTCATAAATCTGATCCAGTGTTTTCTTCTGGTTGACCATCTTTTTATAAATACTGAAAAAGTGTTTGCTGCGGCCTTCGATCTTGCCTTTGATGCCCGCTTCTTCCATTTTTTCACGAACTTCTTTGACAATGTCCGCAACGAATGTTTCACGTTCAATACGTTTCTTTTCAATCTTTGCAGCCAGATCAAAATAGGCTTCGGGATTCAGATACTTAAAGCACAAATCCTCCATTTCCGATTTGATCTTGGAAATACCCAGACGATGTGCCAGAGGCGCATAGATATCCATGGTTTCCTGTGCTTTTTCCCGCTGTTTTTCCGGCGTCATATAGTTCAGTGTCCGCATGTTATGCAGACGGTCGGCCAGTTTGATCAAAATAACACGGATATCCTTTGCCATTGCCAAAAACATCTTACGATAGTTTTCTGCCTGAATTTCTTCTTTTGTGGAGTAAGACAACTTACCCAATTTTGTAACACCGTCAACCAAAACGGCGATTTCCTCACTGAAAATACGTGAAATATCTTCATAGGTATAAGGCGTATCCTCAATGGTGTCATGGAGAATCCCCGCAACGATGGATTCCATGTCCAATTCCAGTTCAGCCAGAATATACGCAACTTTCAAAGGATGAATGATATATGGCTCGCCGGATTTACGCTTTTGATCCTTATGGGCTTCTCTTGCCAGATTGTATGCTTTTTCCAGCATATCAAAGTCTTTTGCAGGATGGTACGTTTTGATTTTTTCCACCAGTTCCTGATACAGTTGATCTTCAACAGCCATACCTGTCACCCCTCTTTCTTCCTCATTCATATGTTTTAACTCCCCGTTTTTCTTCGGATTTCTAAAAAAGATTAAAAAATATTATACCAATTTTTTGTTGTTTTTTCAATACTTTGCATTTAGGGAACCAACATTCCCTTATCATACTTCAGAGACAGGATTCTTTCCACACTCTCGTCCAAACGATTTTCTGAAATTTCCCCTGTCTGCACAGCCTCACACAGACTATTATAAGCATCATCCAAATCCGCAGGCATCAATACAATATCCACGCCTGCCTCCACGGCTTTCACCGCTGCTTCGCCGTCAGGATAATATTCCACAATGGCGCCCATATTCATGGCATCAGTGATGACGATGCCTTCATAGTCCAATTCTTCTCGCAGTGAATCAATGGCTTCTTTGGAAAGGCTTGCCGGCAGACCATCATCTGTCACATTAGGCATGGTGATATGTCCCACCATCATCAAATCAATGCCTTCCTCTGCCAAACGGCGAAAAGGCACAAATTCCACTTCCTGCAACCGCTGCAAGTCATGCTCTGAAACAGCCATACCGTCATGGGAATCGGTTCCCGTATCACCATGTCCCGGGAAATGTTTTGCGGTTGCGCTGACACCTTCGCTTTCCAGTCCTTTTGTAAAGGCTGCTGCCATATCTGATACTGTCTGGGCATCTGTGCCGTAAGCACGATCACCAATGACTGTGTTTTCCGGATTGGTATGAATATCCGCAATGGGTGCAAAATCCACATTGATTCCCAACTCCGAAAGAACGCTGCCGATTTCTTTGCCAGCGGCTTCTGCCTGTGCTGTATCTCCGTTCATATCCTTCGCATTGGGAATGGATGTATGAGGAATCTGACTTTTATCCAATCTGGAAACCATGCCTCCTTCTTCATCAATGCCAATGAGCAAAGGCATGTCCGCCGCTTTCTGCATATCCGCTACCAGCTGTTTGGTCTGCTCTGCCGTATCCAGATTTTCCGCAAATAAAATGACCCCGCCCAAATGGTAGTCCGCAATCTTCTGCGCCACATCTTCCGAAAGAACAGTCATGCCGCTGTCGTCAGGATTTTTTCGGAAGTCCATCATGATCATCTGACCAACTTTTTCTTCAACCGTCATATGCTCTATGGCTTCAGATATGGTATCATCTTTCAATTCTTCCGCTGTTTTTTCCACGATCACTTCCGGCTGCTTCTCTGCCGTTTCTTCCTGTCCGCATCCCGCGAACATCGCTACCGCCGCTGCCAGCAGAACGGTCATTGACTTTTTCATACAGTTCCTCCCATGATACTTTTCGAAATCTATATTGCTTTCATTATATCCCTTTTCCAAAAAAATGAACAGTATTCCTTTGATTTTTCGCAAAAATTCGCTATAATGGATACCATGAAATGAGGAGGAACAAGCATTTATGAAATTACAAAAATTACTGAGTTATGTCCGCCGTGCTGTGGACGATTACCACATGATCGAGGAAGGCGACAAAATCGCTGTTGGCGTTTCCGGGGGGAAAGACAGCATCTGTCTGCTCATTGCGCTGAAACATTTGCAGCGTTTTTATCCCAAACATTTTGAACTGGAAGCCATCACCGTTTCTCTGGGACTGCCCGGAGCTGTTTATGATGACATTCAAGCACTTTGTGACAGCATCGGTGTGCCTTATACCGTTGTCAACACGGATATCGGACAGATTATTTTTGAAGAAAGAAAAGAAAAAAATCCCTGTTCCCTCTGCGCTAAAATGCGTAAAGGCGCTTTAAACACCAAAGCGGAGGAACTGGGCTGCAATAAAGTAGCATTGGGTCACAACAAAGACGACGTAGTGGAAACATTCTTCATGTCCTTGTTCTACGAAGGACGCATCAACTGCTTCGCCCCTGTAAGCTATCTGGATCGAAGCAAACTCTATTCCATTCGTCCACTCATGTATGTGCCCGAATGGGAATGTCGTTCTTTTGTAACAAAAAGCGGCATTGATATCGTAAAAAACCCCTGTCTGGCAGACGGCAACACCAAACGTCAGGAAACAAAAGAATTACTGGCAGAGCTGTCCAAGGACTATGATAACTTACAGGAAAAAGTATTTGGCGCCATCAAGCGCTCACAAATCAAGGGTTGGAACGGAGAGATCTAAGATGTCTGTTTACCATGAAGAACTGAAGATCAAAGAAACGGAACTGCTGCGAGAAGTACAAGCAGACCTGCCGCCATTCTTGCGGGAGTTTTTCCGCGGTATTGCTCAGACCACTTCCACAAAAACCAGACTAGCCTATGCCTATGACCTGCGTGTGTTCTTCCGCTATCTTTATGAAGAACATGATAAACTGGGCGGTATGGAAACCCGTCATCTGGAAGTGGATGCCCTGGATCAGATCACTTCAGAAGATATTGAATGTTATCTGGAATATCTTTCCTATTATATTGCCCCTGACCAGAACCAACCTCAACAGCAGACAGCCCACCATAATGACGAAAAAGGCAAGGCAAGAAAACTGGCTTCCGTTCGTTCCATGTATAAATATTTCTATAAAAAAGGAAAGATCAAAGCCAATCCCGCCACCATTGTGGATACTCCAAAAATCCACGAAAAGAAAATCACCCGCTTGGATGTAAACGAAATGGCAAACCTGCTGGATGCGGTGGAAAGCGGTAATAATCTGACAGACCGCCAGAAAGCCCGCCATGAGAAAACCAAGAAACGAGATTTGGCACTGATCACATTGCTCTTGGGCACCGGTATGCGTGTATCAGAATGTGTTGGTATCAATCGGAAAGATCTGGATTTTCAGAATTATGCTGTAAAAGTCCTGCGCAAAGGCGGCAATGAAGTGATGCTGTATTTCGGAGAAGAAGTGGCAGAAGCCCTTTCCGATTATCTGGAAGAACGGAATCAGGTAGTCACCAAAGACGAAAATGATGACGCCCTTTTTCTTTCTTCTCAAGGCAAACGCATCTCCGTTCGTGCTGTGCAGAATCTGGTGAAAAAATACGCCCATGGTGTTACGGCAAAAAACATCACGCCACATAAACTGCGGAGTACTTACGGCACCAATCTTTATCAGGAAACAGGCGATATTTATCTGGTAGCTGATACATTGGGGCATGCGGATGTTAACACCACCCGAAAACATTATGCGGAAATCGAAGAAAACCGGCGAAAACGCGCCGCTTCCTATATCAAGCTGAGAAAGGACTGATTGTTTTGGCAGAAAAACCCACTACTGCGGACTTTCGCCAGACTTTTGGCGCAAAGGAACCGCAGCCCATACTAAAACTGAAAAAATTCGGCATCATGGCTCTGCTGACAGAAAAAAACAACGAACTCCATTTTGTTCTGACAAAACGTGCTGCTCATGTGCGCCAGCCCGGTGACATCTGCTTTCCCGGCGGTCATCAGGAAAAAGGCGAAAATCTGAAACAGACAGCTCTGCGGGAAACAGAGGAAGAAATCGGCATTCCTGCGGAACAAATCCAAATCTTAGGCAAAAGCAACTTCATGCTCACCGTTTATGGTGCGCTGATTCAGCCATACATTGGATTTGTTTCCTATGAACATTACAAAAATGTGACTTGCCAGAAAGAAGAAGTGGCAGAAGTCTTTACAGTTCCTATTTCCTTTTTCATGGAACAGAAGCCGGAAGTACATTACATGTACTGGCGGGCAGATATGACTGTGCCTTTCCCCTATGAACGCATTGAAAACGGCAAAGACTATGGTTTCCGGGATTACAAGGTTCCCGAACTGTTCTATAATTATGAGGGAAAAACCATCTGGGGACTGACCGCCCAGATCATTGACCACATTATTACCGCATTGCAGAGTGAAAAAGCAGAACAGAAATAAATAGATACATAAAAAGCAATTTTCCTTTAAGAAAACGCATCAAATGAAATCTTATAAAATAAGAAAGCTGGAATCCTCTATAATTGATAAGGATTTCAGCTTTCTTTTTTCTTATGAAGATGCCTTTAAAACAGCTTTGATGAAACCCTCAAAGCTCTTTTTTTCTGGACAAAATCCCCCTTTTTCTTTATGATGAAAAAAAGAGCTTTTTTCGGAAGAAAGGAGGGATCTATATGGACTATGAAGAAATTTTGAAAACTATATCCTGCTGGATGGAAGCATATACGCCAATCTGTGAGAAAGATGATTCCCCTTTATTTCAGTTAGAACCGCCTGCCACAGAAGAAGAAATCTCCGCTGTGGAAAAACAAATCAATCGCAGACTTCCTGACAGTCTGCGGACATTTTTTCTCTGTCATGCACGCTATCTGAAATTGACCGCGTATTTTTCCGATGATTTTTCAGAAAAATTACCACCCGCCATCCACAGTTTATTTTCTGCTTTTCTGGAACTTTCTCTGGATGACCTGCCGTCATTAAACGAAAGTTGTCAGGAGTCGATTCGTGTCTGTCTGGCAGAACCAGAGCACCCCTCCGCTGCACAGCTGCAAAATGTACTCCCGCTGACCTGGGTGCCCTGCGGAGATCTTCTGGTATTTGATTACAGTCAGGATGCTTTCGACCCGCCTGTTCTTTATCTGGATTTCTATGCCGCTGAATATCACCTCTGTGTATTGGGGCATTCTTTCAAAGATTTTCTGGAGCGGTATACGGCAGTGGGACTTTGCGGAACAGAGGATACACAGATGGCTTCCTTTCTGCCAAACAAAACCGACGGCATCCAGCCTGACTGTCCCAACGCCAAACTTTTTCGCAGTTTCTTTTTCTCAGAATAAACTCAGAAAGGAGCAAGCATATGAAAAATAAAACCTATATTGCCTTAGGCATCTGCGCTGGCCTGCTGGTAGTCAACACAGGATTTTTACTCCAGATTTCCAACAGGCAAAAAGTGCTGGAGCGACAAATGGAAAATATGCAGAACCAAGTCATGGACAGCATTTCTGTCAACACCTCCAGTATCACCCAACGAATGAAAAACATTTTAGAGAAACAGTCCAGTCTCCTTTCCAACTCCAATTTTTCTGTAAAAAAAGAAAATGGCACCATTGTACTTCTGGCCGAAGCTACACCGAAAGCTATTACAAACGGAGAAACAGCTAAATTTCGTGTAAAAAAAGCAGATGGTTCTGTGCAGTCCCAAAAAGCTACATTGGAAAACGGTGTATGGAAAACCACTATGGAAACAGGGCTCTTTGACGACGGAACCCTTTCCATTGCCATTTCTTCCAATGGCGTCACCAGGCAAGAAGAACTTGGCAGCGTTTCCACAGCCCAATACAGCAACATAGACGCGCAAAGCCAATGGGGAGAAAATAATTCTACATTATATTTGCTGGTATATCCATCAGATTCTTTCTATGAAGCAAAGGACATCGTAAAAGCAGAAGCTAATGTGGAAAATGCTAATACAGGTGAATGTTTTACGGTTCCCATGTCTCTTATGGACAACCCGGATGATGCTTTGGAAGATGTTCATACCGATGAACCTAAGGCACCCACACCAGATGTAGAAAACTTGCAGCGATTGGGATTTTCCGCGGACTTTACAAACAAATTTGAGGAAGGTACAGATTATCTGATTACCTTCTCTGTAACAACAACTGATGGAACCGTTCTTTCCGGCGGTGAGAGCAGTACTTCTTACAAAAAAGAAAAAGCCGGTGGCAGCACCTGGCTTTCCGGTGGTTCTTTCAGTTTACAGCCTTAATTCTCCACATCAAAAAACCCCTTTTGTTTATACAACAAAAGGGGTTTTTCATTACAGAACTTTCGCAAGGAATGTCTGCAAACGTTCGCTGTTGGGATTTGTAAAGATTTCTTCTGGTGTGCCTTCTTCCACCTGACGGCCATCAGCCATGAACATAACACGAGTTGCCACTTCACGGGCAAAGCCCATTTCATGGGTAACCACTACCATGGTCATGTTTTCTTCTGCCAGCTGTTTCATAACTTCCAGAACTTCACCAACCATTTCAGGGTCAAGAGCGGAAGTAGGTTCGTCAAAGAGCATCACTTCCGGCTGCATGCATAGAGCACGCACAATAGCAATACGCTGTTTCTGACCACCAGAAAGCTGAGAAGGATATGCATTTGCTCTGTCTTCCAGACCAACACGACGCAACAGCTTCATTGCCAGCTCGGTTGCTTCCGCTTCACTTTTTCCCTGCAATTTCATAGGTGCGATGATCATATTTTTCAAAATGGTCATATGAGGGAAAAGATTGAAGTGCTGGAACACCATACCCATTCTCTGACGATGGATGTTGATATCTGATTTCACATCTGTGATATCCACACCGTCAAAATAAATATGTCCGCCGGTAGGCACTTCCAACAGGTTCAAACAGCGCAGGAATGTGGATTTACCGGAACCGGAAGGCCCGATAACAACCACAACTTCGCCTTTTTTGATTTCTGTATTGATGCCGTCCAGCGCTTTGATGGCACCTTTATTATAATGTTTCTGTAAATTTTCCACACGGATCAAGGATTCATTACCGCTCACTGTTTCTCAGTCTCCTTTCCAGTTTATTTACCAGGAAGGTAAAGAACATAACCATAACCAGATAAATCAACGCGACGCCAATCAAAGGCATAAAGGGGCTGTATGTAACGCCGCGGATAATGTCGCCGCCTTTTGTCAGGTCCTGCATTGCGATGTAACCTGCAACAGAGGTTTCCTTCAGCAATACAATGAATTCGTTTGCCAGTGCGGGCAATACGTTTTTCAGAGCCTGCGGAATGATGACATAACGCATGGTCTGCACATAGTTGAAGCCCAAGCTGCGTCCTGCCTCGAACTGACCTGGATCAATGGACATAATGCCGCTTCGTACGATTTCCGCTACATAAGCACCGGAGTTCACACCGAATGCGATCATACCAACCAGCAATTTATTATTAGAGGATGCCAGAATGATATAGTACATGATCATGAGCTGTACAACAACGGGTGTACCACGGATCACTGTCAGATAGATTTTCGCGATAACATTTAAAATTTTCAGCATAAAACGTCCGAAACCGGGACGCATTTCCTGATAGTTTTTGTCATATGTAGAACGGATCATTGCCAGAATGACACCCAGAACAATACCGATCAGCACGGCACAGAATGTCAGCTGCAATGTAACGCCCAGACCATTCCAAAGATATTTCCACCGATCATCCTGAATGAAGTTGATATAAAACTGCTGCTGGATCCCTTCCCACCAGGTTTGTATTCCTTCCAAAAAAAGTCCTCCTTTTTCCTGTAATGCCAAAACAGGGACGGTTTCCCGTCCCCGGTTTATGGTTTTTTATTTTGTTTTCAAAAATTATTCTGCTGTGATGTATTTGTCGATGATGGACTGTACTGTACCGTCGTCTTTCAGTTCCTGCAGAGCTGTGTTGATGGATTCTGTCAGTTCGCTGTCTTTTGCCAGAGCGATTGCATAGTCTTCTGTGATATATTCTGTATCCAGAATTTTCAGACCTTCGTTTGCTTCAACGAATGCTTTTGCAGGTTCGTTGTCGATTACAACACAGTCAATTTTGCCGGATGTCAGAGCTGCGATTGCGTCAGCACCTTTTGTGTAACGTTCTACTGTACCCAGACCTTTTTCTTCGATATCACCTGTTGTGTACAGGTCACCTGTTGTTGCTGTCTGAACACCGATTGTGTGGTTTGCGCCTTCTGCGAACAGATCATCAACGCTTGTGATGTCGGAATCTTCTTTTACGATTACTACCTGTACGCCTGTTGCATAGCTGTCTGTGAAGTCAACGCTCTGCAAACGTTCTTCTGTTACTGTCAGACCTGCCATTGCGATATCAGCTTTGCCGGAAACGATGGAAGGGATGATGGAGTCGAAGTTCATGTCTTCGATTTTTACTTCACAACCCAGTTTTTCGCCCAGTGCTTTTGCGATTTCAGCGTCGATACCCACGATTTCCTGACCTTCGTAGTATTCGTAAGGAGGGAAGTCTGCGCTGGTTGCCAGAACCAGAGTATCTTTTGCTTCGCCGCCTTCTGCTGCGTCTGTTGCAGCTGTTTCACCACTGCCGCCGCAGCCAGCCAGAGCTGCTGTCATGGACAGTACCATTGTTGTTGCAAGAATGCCTTTGAAATATTTTTTCATACCAATTTACCTCCCTAAAACTTCTTTTCTCTTTTTTGAACTTGCTTTACAGTCACTGCTGTCTTACAAATAGGATTATACTAGACTCATGCATAAAATGCAATCAGAATGTTTCACCAGAAATTCTTTGATTTTCATTTTTTTTTATTCACATTGCACAGTTTTTCCCATTTTTCAAGTTTTTTGAGCCATTTTTTCATTTTTCCAAACTACTTTTGTAATTTTGACAACAAATTTTTATGTATAAAATGATGCATAAAATCCAATTATTCAAAACTTCTATTCGTTCCTTACTGGGAAAATATACCGCTCTGCACAGACATCAATGCACGCTTTTATTAATAAACTCCGGCTGCATTTTAGAATACATGATTTTCTGTTCCGAATACAACCCATAATAGCCAGACAACATATAGCTGACTGCGCAAGCCAATGTGTAATATGCAATCCCTTCCGCACCAAACAGTTCCACACAAAGGATCACAGAAGCAATAGGGCAGTTTGTCACACCGCAAAACAGCGCAGCCATACCTGTTCCTGCCGCAAAAGATGCCGGCAGACCAATCCAAGGGCCAACAACACATCCAAAGGTTGCTCCGACAAAAAAGGATGGTACAATTTCGCCGCCTTTATATCCTGCTCCCAACGTCAACGCCGTCAACAGAATTTTCCATAAAAACGCTGGATACTCCGCTTCACCAGCAATGGCGCGGGTAATGACATCCATGCCTGCGCCGTTATAATCACGGGTACCCAGCAGCAATGTCAGCCCTACAACAATGCAGCCCCCAACAAAAATACGGATGTATCCATTCTTGAAAATTTGTTTATAGTATTTCCCCGCCGTTTCCATCGTCATACAAAATAATACGCTGACACCGGCGCACAGCATCCCCAACAATATGACAGATCCAACACCAGAAGGGCTAAGTTCCGGTACAGACTGCAATGTAAAGGAGGTTGGTGTCACACCACAAGCCATGGAAAGGCCCGTTGCCGTAATGGCCGCAATGATACTTGGCACAATGGCAGAATAATGCATAATACCAACGGTAATCACTTCCATAGAAAATACTACCGCTGCCACTGGCGTACCAAATAATGCCGCAAAACCAGCACTCATACCGCACATGGTAATGATTCTTTCATCTTTTTCATCAAGTTTGATTTTTCTGCCTACAAAGGAACCGATACTGCCACCAATCTGGAGAGCTGCACCTTCTCTGCCGGCAGAACCACCAAGGAGATGGGTGATGATGGTACTAATAAAAATCAGCGGTGTCAGTCGCAGGCTTACTTTTTCATTGACACGAACGGCAATCAATATCAAATTGGTACCACGGTCATTCTGCATCCGAAGAAGGTGGTACAATCCCGCAATAACGAGACCACCCAGAGGAAGCAGAAACAAAATCCACGGATGGGTCATGCGAAACGCAGTCACTTCTTCCAGCAGTATATGAAAAGCAATACCGACTACACCAACAACAGCGCCAATGATCGCACCAATAAAAGACCATACCAAAAAAACATAGATCCCCTTTTCACTGCCTTCTAAATAGCTGTTGATCCTTTCCAGCAAACCGAATCTCTCCTTTTATATCCTGATTTCTTCTTTCCGCAGAAAACATCCGCAGAAGATTTCGTTTTCTTTCAAATAGTTCGCAGTCATTATACCATAGCCCGTCATTCCTGCAAAATAAAACCGAGAATTTTTGCAAAGAAAAAGCAATTTCTTCAAAAGGCGATCTTCTGAAAAAATTGCTTTTCTGAAAAATTTCTACCTATTAAATATTCTAATATAATCTATGCGATATATTGCATTTATAATTTGGGTTCTTCTTGAGGTATTTCAGATTCTTCCGTTTTTTCCAAAGAGGCTTCTTCAAAAATTTCTTCTTTGTGTTCCTCTAAGGGTTCCTCTGCTTCCAAATCTTCTTCGTCTTCATCCTCTGCAACTTCGGGATCGTTTCTCCAAAGCTGCATGCTGACAATGGCTTTAAACAAATCGCCGTCTACTTGGATACCGAAGGTACCTCCTTGTACTTCCGCCAGACTTTGCGCAATAGAAAGTCCCAGCCCACTGCCTTCCGTCGTACGGGAGCTATCCCCACGGACAAAACGTTCCGTCAGACGAGTGGCATCAAAGTCAATGGGTGTGGCAGAAATATTTTTCATCACCAGAATCCCATGTTCTTCTGTCTGGAAAATATCAATATATACGCGAGAACCTTCCATGGAGTACTTGATGACATTGGACAGCATGTTTTCCAGAATTCTCCACATATGTCTGCCATCGGCTTCGATGAATACGGGTTCCGGACAACTGAGTCTGAATTCCAATCTCGCTTCCTCGATCTTTTCTTCCATTTCCCCAATGGCCTGCATGGTAAGCTGGCGGTAATCAATCCGCATTTTTTCTACTGCCACATTTCCGCTGGAAACCTTGCTGGCTTCAATGAGGTCTTCAATCAATTGTTTCAGACGATAGGACTTTACTTGCAGGACATCTACATAATCTCTGGCAACGGGATTATCCAGTTTCTGCTGTTTCAGCAGATCTACATAGGTCACGATGGATGTGAGTGGTGTTTTCAAGTCATGGGAAACATTGGTAATCAATTCTGTTTTCATGCGTTCCCCTTTTACTGCTTCTTCCACGGCATTTTTCAGGCCATCCTGAATATTGGCAATATCTTCCGCAAAATTCAGGAAGGATGGAGAAATCTCTGCCAGATCCAACTGATAAGTCAGATTTCCCTTCGACGTTTCTCTGGCGGAAATCATGATGCGTTTCAAAGAACGCAGGGCACGCAAAAACAGATACAGACAAAATATATTGAATGCAATCAGCAGTCCAAAGAACAAGAGTACCAAACCACTGTTGAAATACATACAGATCATAAATACCAGGAAACAGTTACCAACACCATAGGCCAGCATTACCAACAGCATCCAGCCCCGGAATGTTGCTCCCGTGAACAGAGACGCTATCTTCCGCAGAAATACAGAAACCAGCGTATTCCGTGCCAAAATCTTTCCTTTGATCTGCCTACTCAGAGATAAGACATAACTCAGTCCCACTGCCACATCTGCAATGTACAAAATACCCAGCAGCGTCAGGAATACATATGACCAGAACGGCATGCCGCGATAAAGAATAAATTCCAACAGCGTCAGCGCCATAAAAAAGGAAAAGATTCCAAACAGCACTACCAAAAGGAAATGTATTTCATTGTAGATTCTGTCCACAAGGAGGTATTTCACCTGACCACCCTTTTTTCTCTGCCCCGCTACACGGATTAGATACACCAGACAGATCATAAAAATCAAAGATGCAATGGTGGATACTACAAACAGATAGGGCATACTGGTCTTTGCAAGCACGAATTCCTGATATAAATCATAGAACACATCGCCCTCTCTAAGAGGTTCATCCACAGCGGCATACACCCGGTAATTGCTGTTTTCCACATAGGCATTGCTGTATGCGTAATAAGACTTGTCACTGAGGTTGTCACTGGAAAATTCCGCAGAAAGCATAATGGTATGGCTTTTGCTGCTGACTTCTGCCCGGGTTGCATTCCCGGCAATGACACGCCCCTGTTCATCTTCTACAAAATAATAGAAGTTGGTCAGTCCTTCCAGATACCGCACAGCTTCCCGATATTCGTCCAGCTGATCCTGAATATACATCTGGCGGTACTGGGGCAAACGGGTTTCCACCAGTTCCTGATATTCTATGAACTTGTCCTCCAGCCTTTCGGGAATCACTCCATACACAATGAGCCCGTCATAGGTATCATTGATTTCCGTATTGCCCGTTATGACCCCATCAATGATGTTGTAATATCGTTTGAAGCCAGCCAGCAGTGCTTCTCTGTCCACTTTTTCTCCTGACTGTATCTTGGCTTCACTTTCATAATAAACATCTGCCAGAACTGCCTTATCTAATGTAGAAAAAAACAGATTTCGCAGTTCCACAGTGTCATAAAAATTTTCTTCCGTCAGGATGCTCCTGCCCCAGTCTTTCGTTACACTGGAAAACACAACCCCACAGAAAAAAATCACCAGAGCCATAATAAAGAGCAGACATGCTGCACAAACCTTCCAGCCAGTCTGATACAGCTTAGATTTTTTCAATTTTGTAGCCAATGCCCCACACCACCTTCAAATACTTTGGCTCTTTCGGATTGATCTCGATTTTTTCACGAATACGACGAATATGCACAGAAACCGTATTTTCCGGCGCGAAAGATAATTCATTCCAAACTTTTTCATAAATCTGATCAATGGAAAAAACCTTTCCGGCATTTTCCATCAAAAGCTGCAAAATACCATATTCTGTTGCGGTCAGTTTTACAGGTTCCCCTTCCACACGTACTTCTTTGGCATCTTTATCCAGCTCCAGACCACCAATTTTGATCACGTTGCTTTTTTCCGCGATACTGCCCAAAGAAGTATACCGACGCATTTGGCTTTTTACCCTCGCCAGCAGTTCCAGCGGGTTAAAAGGTTTTGTGATATAGTCGTCAGCGCCGAAATTCAGCCCCAGAATCTTGTCTGTGTCTTCAGATTTGGCAGACAGAATGATAATGGGAATATTCAGTGTTTCACGGATTTTCACTGTTGTATTCAGCCCGTCCATTTTAGGCATCATCACATCAAGCAAAATCAGATGGATCTCGTTTTCTTCCAAAGCTTGCAGTGCCTCCAAACCGTTATAGGCTTTGATTACGTTATAGTTTTCCTGTTTGAGATAAATTTCGATGGCATCCACAATGCTTTTGTCGTCATCACAAACCAGAATATTGAATTTATTTTCCATAATAGTTCCCCCTGTATTGCATTTTTTCTCAACGATATCATAACAAGTAAATTTTACAAAAAAACGGTGACTTCCTTACAAAAAAATTAAATTATCCGTTAAAAATAGTGTACCATGTTCCGGGATAAAACACAAAGGCGAATATATTGCCCTATAAAAACGTGGCAAAATTTCTATTTTTATTTCATTTTATCACAAAACATAATTATTTTTACGATTTACACGAAATTCATAGGTGTACACTTGTAATTTTTTCACAACTAATGTATAATGCAAGCATAAGAGCATGTATTTTTATATCGATCCAATTGATTCTATACCACATTGGTTTGATATAAAAAAACAATTATGTATTAAAGTAGGATTATCATGAAAAAACGTACAGGAAAAATGATTTCCCTGTCTTTGGCAGTCGCTATGGCAATGACAGCCGCGCCTGTGACCGCAATGGCAGACGAACCTGTCAAAACAGACGTGATTGAAGCGCCTGCTTTGACCTCTGCGGATCAGACAGAGGAAACAACAACCGAAGAAGGTACCGCTTGGGCAGAACTGACACCTGCGGAAAAGACAGAGGAAGAAGAGGTTCTTTCTGATGAAGGTACTGAAACAACAGAGGGTATCACTACTGTTGAGGAATTAAATGATGAAGCCAGCGCAAAAGAAAATGTTTTCTACGTTGACGAAACACAAGGAAACGGATATGCTACATTGTCCGATGCTTTGAAAAACGCCGGTACAACCGAATCTACTATTGTTTTGAAAAATGATGTAACAGGCGATTTCACAATTGCAGAAGATCAGAATATCACATTAGATTTGAATGGTTATACCATCACAAATACATCCAATCATACCATTACTAATAATGGGAAGCTGACAATCAAAGATTCCAGCACAGAAAACACTGGTAAAATCACTAACTCTACCCCTGGCAAAGGTGCTTTGGTAAACAACTACGGCGGCACTGTTGATATTGAAAGTGGTACTTTGACTCGTGAAGAAGCCACAGATAATTCTTGGTACGTAATCAGCAATGATGGCACAATGAATATCAAAGGTGGTTCCATTATTAATAAAGTTGTTAAATCAACATCCTCTCTGATTCGAAATGAAGGTGAGATGGACATTTCTGGCGGATATCTGAAACATGATTTTATTGCTGTAAAAAATGATGATACGGGCAAAGGCGAACTGAGCACCTTGACTGTCCGTGGTGACGTTGTCATCAAAAGCCCTGAACAAGCCATTCAGAACTGGACAACCGCCGTTATTTCCGGCGGTACCATGAATGGTAAAGTTTCCACTTGGGGTTATAATGGACAGTGCGGAAATACAGAAATTACTGGTGGAACCATCAATGGAAATATTACCATTGGTATTGATAAGTCTAATCTTTTAAACTCTTCAAAGATTCCTGAAGTAACAATTTCTAATGGTACCATCAATGGAGATATTGAATTTTTGACAGGCGGCACCAGTATCGCTGCTCCAGAAAATACTAAAGGTTCTTTTGTTATCAATAATGGTGTAACCATTAATGGTGATGTTAAAAACCCTTCTGCTGGTACTGTTGAAATTACAGATGCAACAGTAACAGGTACAGTATCCAACACCGGTAGTGGTTCTATGGCTGTTACCGAAAGTAAAGTTGGTAACTACGATGAAACCAACAATATTATTTTCATCGATAGCTCCAAAATAGATGGAACACCTATCCCCGATTCAAACATTGGTGATGCCGTTGCAATGATTGGTGCTACTGCCTATAACACATTTGATGAGGCAATTGCTGATGCTGAATCTGGTCAGACAATTCGTTTGATGAAAAATGTAGAAGTTGACCATGCAGTTACTATTCCAGCTGGCGTTACTCTGGATGGCGGCAAGAACACTACTATCACTTTGACAACAAAACTTGATAATGGTGCATTCATTACTGCTGGCGGTGATAATGTTACTATTCGGAACATTACCATCAATACCAATGGAAATGCAAAACACGGTGTGCAATTCTATTGTGTAAAAGGCGGTGAAATGGATAAGGTTACTGTAAACGGCGGTTATTATACTTCCGTTATTGTAAATGGTGCCGAAGCTACCATCAAAAATAGTATCTTGAATTTGGATGAAGGCCAAGGTTATACAAATATTGAATTTGCTGTTGGTAGCGGTGTAACAACAGTGCCTAAAGTAACAATCGAAAATGTAACAGTTACTCCCAACAGACCAGTAGTATACATGGATAAAACAACCTTTGACAGAATCCAGGCTCTCTCTGGAACTAGTGGCATTACAAGAGATGAATTGAACGAACAGTATGTTAAGGGTGCTTTCCTGTACTATAACAAAGATGGTAGTATAACTCCAAATCCAGATACACTTCCTACTATCACTTTTGATCCTACAGAAGGCTCCATTGCCGATTCCGCAAAGGAACAGAAAATCAACATTTCTGGACATTTGGATTCTCTGCCTACAGCAAGCCGTAGTGGATATAGACTGGATGGTTGGTATACAGAGGCCAAGGGTGGTGAAAAAATCACAACAGACACACTTTTCACTGAAGATACCACCGTTTATGCTCAGTGGTCTAAAAAATCTTCCTCCAGCTCTCGTTACGACGGCTACATCACCATCATCAACCCTAAAAATGGTGAAGTTTCTGTCAGCGACACATGGGCAGACGAAGACGATAAGATCACACTGACCATCACACCTGACAAAGGCTACGAAGTTGACAAAATCGAAATCGTTGACGACGAAGGCGACAAAATCGACGCAAAGAAAGTAGAAGACAAAGACAACAAATACACCTTCCGCATGGCAAACTGTGACGTAACTGTTACTGTAACATTCAAAGAAGAAGGCAAGACAACAGAAGATACAGACAAAGAAGAAGATAAGGACGACGAAACAACAGAAAACACAGATCTGAACTTCACAGACGTTTCTTCTTCTGACTGGTTCTTCAAAGGCGTGGAATACGTTGTGGATAAAGGCATCATGAGCGGCGTTTCCGAAAATCAGTTCGACCCCAGCGGCAAACTGACACGCGCAATGCTGGTACAGATGCTTTACAACATGGAAAGCCGTCCCGCATGTGATGCTGAAAACGCATTCATCGACGTTCCCGTTGGTCAGTGGTACACAGACGCGGTTATTTGGGCAAATGACGCGAAGATCGTCAGCGGCATGGGCGAAGGCCTGTTCGCTCCTAACATGGAAATTACCAGAGAACAGATGGTAGCTATGCTGTACAACTACGCAAAATACAAAGGCTATGATGTAACTGCTTCCGCAGACCTGTCCACATTTGCTGACAACGCAAGTGTATCCGCATGGGCACAGCCTGCAATGCAGTGGGCAGTAGCTGAAGGCTACATCAGCGGCATGGGCGACAACCAGCTGGCTCCTCAGGGCACAGCAACCAGAGCAGAAATTGCTTCCGTAATCATGCGTTTCATGGAAGCAACTGCTGAAACCGCAGAATAATCATACGATCTATAAGAGATAGTTGAACTTTCACCTCAACTCGCACAATATATAAAGGGACAGCCTCCTTTCCATAGGGCATATGCTCTTTCCCCATAGGAAGCTGTCCGCTATCTCTCACAAAAAAACCGGAAACACCTGATCTTTTCAGGTATTTCCGGTTTTTTATTTTTAATCAAAATCAATAGGAATGGTTTTTCCTGGCGCAAAGGCGTAGATATAACATGCCTTCACAGGCAGATCCGTTACCCGTTCCAAAGCTTCTTTATAAAGCCGCAGCTGAATTTTATATTTTTCACGGAAAGCATCTTCCTGCCAAAGTCGGTCACTTTTATAGTCCACCAGCACAACTGCATTTTCTTCCACGAAATAACAGTCGATAATACCATTAATCTGGATAAATTCCTCCATATTCCGATAAATATCATCAAGAAAAACTTCTTTTGGCTCCACAAGCATAGCAAAAGGCTGTTCTTTATGGATTTCATCCGCCTTCTGCATCCGTTTTGCCAAATCAGAAGCAAAGAAAGCCAAAAGCTCTTTTCGGCGAATGGCGGCTCTTTCTTCTTCCGTCAATCTGCCCTGCTGCTGCAATTCTGCCAGCAGTTCTTCCAAAGTATCGGCATCATAGATTTTCCGCAGGTCTGCCGCCTCCATAACCGTATGCATTGCTGTACCGATTTCTGAAGCTGTCAGCCCCTCTTTTTTCTGTCCAAACTGAGGAATCTGCAATTCCTGTGGCATAGGTGCTTCTTCACCGGAAATTTCCGCCTGATACCGCCGTTTGATTTCAGAAATGGAAACTTTTGTAGGCAGCATGGTTGCTGTTTCATAGTCATACTTCCATGACAATATACGGAAAATCTCCTCTTTTCTGCCACTGTAATCCGGTTCTGTATCCCAGCTTTCAAAGACATTCTGCTGTTCTTCCGCCAGTTCCTGTTTTTCCTGCTCTGTTCCGTAAATATCACCCTTTTCCAAAAAGGTGAATTTCCATTTGGATGGTTCATCCAAAAACTGTTGTGCCTCTCCTCGATCTGTTGGTTCCCAAGGCTCCGGCAATACCCTTGCCTGAGGATGGCGCAGAAGCGCAGGCATAATCCAATCCAGATAGTTTCTTCCTCGGCGCAGACGAAATACAGACAGCAATTCTCCGGTACTGTCTGCTGTTTCCGCCCATTTTTCCATGGATTTTTGCAGGTTGCGCACTGTTCCCGTCAAAATCAGTTTTTCCTTTGCTCTAGTCAACGCTACATATAATACACGCATTTCCTCCGAAAAGTTTTCCTGCTTGATGGCTTCTGCCAAAGCGGTTTTAGACAAAGTGCGATAAGAAGCTCTATGGTCTAAATCCATATAGTCCATACCATATCCCCACTCCTGGTGGGTAATGACAGCGGCACGGGTATCAGATTCGTTGAACTGTTTTCCCAGGTCTGCCACAAAGACCACAGGGAATTCCAACCCCTTACTTTTATGTATGGTCATGACACGCACCAGATCATCCGCTTCGCTTTGGAGTTTTGCGGCGGAGGATTCTGTTTCCGCCGTTTTCATATCCTCCACAAAGCGAATAAAATGGAACAGCCCTTTTCCGCTGTTATTTTCATACGTTTCCGCTTTTTCCAGCAAAAGCCGCAGGTTTGCCTGCCGCAGACTGCCGCCGGGTGTCATGCCCGCATAATCATAATATCCTGTCTGCTGATAAAGATACCGCAGCAATTCACAAAGGGACAATTCCTTCGCTGTTTCCCGCCAATCCAGCAAGTCCCCTTGGAAGCGTTCCAATTTTTCCAGAATTTCCTCTTCTGCCCCCTCTGCAAGATACCGCAGGACACATTCATAAAACAGTCCATCGCCGCCAAAAAGGCGGATTTCCGTCAAAGCATCGGCACTGATACCATACAGAGGCGAATGGAGCACAGAAAGCAAGGGAATATCCTGATAGGGATTGTCAATAAGGCGGAGGAAATTCAAAACGGTGTCAATTTCCGGCACATCAAAGTATCCTTCTGCCGTTTCCGCATAATACGGAATGCCTTCTTTACCGAAAATGTCATCCAACGTGGTGCCCCAACTGCGGATACTCCGCACCAGAACTGCCACATCCCGATATTCCATGGGACGATAGCTTTCCAGTCCTCGGTCATAGACCTGATAGCCAGCCTTCATCATTTCTCTGATCTTTCCAGCAATCATGGTGGCTTCCATCTGCCGTTTATCCAGTTCTTCCAATTCTGTCAGCTGCTCTTCTGTCTCTTCCGAGGACAAATCCAACAGCATCATTTCATTTTCGCCGCCGCAAAGCCCATCGAAGACAGGGAAATCCGCTCCGGCATACAATGCAGCTTCGTCATTATAATCCACATCCCCAAAGGCTTCTGACATTGTCTGACGGAAAATGAAGTTGATGCCATCCAGCACATTTTTCCGGCTCCGGAAGTTTTTGGATAGTATGATTTTTCTGGTTTTACCGCCTTTCTCCACAGGATAGGTGCGGTATTTCTCATTGAACAGCTGGGGCATAGCAAGGCGGAAACGGTAAATGCTCTGCTTCACATCCCCTACCATAAAACGGTTATTATTCCCCTCATAAGCACCGGATACCGCTGTCAGCAGCATTTCCTGCACCACGTTGCTGTCCTGATACTCGTCGATCATGATTTCATCATACTTTTGCTGCATCTGTTTTGCGGCGTCTGTGGGGATAATGTTGTCTTTGGTACTGCCAGGTTCTGTGAGGATTTGCAGGGCAAAGTGCTCATAGTCATTGAAATCCAGCCAGAGTTTTTCTTTTTTCGCCTGTGCAAAGACTTCCGCAAAACGGATGACAGTTTCTGACAAGGCTTTTGCGATGGGATAAAGTGAGGAAATCAGTTTTGTCTGGGTTTCTGCACCATAGCAGAAATAGGTTTCTCCCAGTTTGCCGATAGCTGCCTTGGCTTCATTCCGCAGATTCTTCACCCACTCCGCTGTATCTTTATCCTGACCACGGTAAGCAGGCATACGGGCAAAATCAACGGCAACATAGGCTTGATGCCAATCTGCGTAACAAGGATTATCCAGCGCCTGCCGCAGGGCTTTTACACCTTCCAATTCCGCCTCCAGACGTTCTCCATAGGCAGTAAATTCCCCATTGCCACAGATGCGGTCATAAGCCTTCTGCAAGTTATACAGGGCATAGTCCACCCCATTTGTGATGCCTTCTCCAATGAGTGGCATCCATGCGCACTGGTCAATGCTATCTCCTTCTGCCATATAAAACTGCTCTGCCATCTTCCGCAGAAGATTTTCCGGGTCAGGATACCCCTGAGAAAAGGTATAGATCTGCAAAATCAAATCTTTTAGACGCTGATCCCCTGTATTTTCTCCATAGGTTTCCAGCAGACGAAGAAAGCCTTCATCCTCTGCTTCATAAAGGGTTTCAAACAATTCTCCCAGAACATCTTTTTGCAGCAGCGCGATTTCTGCCGGATCTGCTGTTTTCACTGCCGGGTCAATATCCAGTCTGTCATAATACTCCCGAATGACTTGCAGACAAAAAGCATGGATGGTTTTGATGTCTGCCCGACTCAAATAGGTGAGCTGGTTTTGCAAATGGACATCATCAGGCTTTTCTTCCAGTTTTTTTGTAATGGCGGCACCGATTCGCTGACTCATTTCCGCTGCTGCTGCTTTTGTAAAAGTTACCACCAGCAAACGGTCAATATCCAGCGGTTCTTCTTCAGCGGTAATCCGCTGGATGATTCGCTCTACCAATACGGCTGTTTTGCCGCTGCCTGCCGCCGCGGAAACGAGAATATCGCTTCCTCTTGCGTCAATGGCTTCTTTCTGCTGTGTTGTCCACTTTGCTCCCACGCTGTTTCACCTCATCTTTTCTTACGAACCAGACGCCTTTTGCAGCCGGATATGAAAAGGCACATACCCCACAAAAGACGCCATAAAGCTACTGTAAGAATTATACCAGAAGTTCAGCAAAAACGCCAATGTCTGAGGTGTCATCTCAATGGTATGAAAGAGATACCTGGCCGTGGTACGGGCAAATAAATCCGCAAAACCGCTTTGATACAGACTGGCGCAGCGGTACAGGATATCTGCCATCTGGCGCTCTTTTTCGTCCAGTTCATACACCCTTGCCATTGCCGCGGACATTTCTTCCCAATCCAATTGTTTTTTTCTGCGGCGCACCACACGGATGGTATGGTGGATGCCAGCCAGCTTGAAAAACCGCTTTCCGCTTTCCAGATCCAGCCGTTCCACATTGGCTCTGAAATAATTCTCCCGGCTGAAATCCAGCAAGAACATCTCATAGCCATCGGCTACGGTGCTTTCGATACACTGCATGTAATATGCTTCATAAAAAGGTGTTTCCTGTGCCGCCCGGGCAAGATAGCTTTCTTTCTGCCCTTCCAGATAAAGGGTAACAGGGTCCTGTTTCTGTCTGATATGTAACTGCATGAAAATTCCTCCTTCTTTTCTATTGTAAAAGAAAGCAGACCTGTCCACGGGAAATTTTCACCGCAAATGACAACAAAAAAAGAGTGTTTTCGCATGTTGCCAAAACACTCTTTTTTGAAAGAACAGGCGGCTGTGCACCGCCGCCCGCTTTTTGTACTGTCTGATCCCGGAGGGTATCAGCAGTTACCGCAGTTGTTCAGCTGACCACCGCAGTTGTTGTTGCCGCAGCAGCACAGCAGGATCAGAATCCACAGCCAGGAATTGTCATTGCCACAGCCGCAGTTGCTGTTGTTGTTATTGCCGCACAGGCACAACAGCAGAATTACCCAAATGAAACTGTCATTACCGCAACCACCAAATCCACACATAATAAAAATACCTCCTTAAGTAAATTGTATCGACTTACAATTTAATCTTATGAGGTATTTTTTGCTTTCTTGCCTGTCTACTTAAAATTTTTTATCGGGGAAGCTGCAGATCTGAAACCAGAATGTCCACAGTAAACCCACCCATTTCGTCCATAAGACTGACCATGGTGATGTGTTCCGCATCATGGAAGTACAGCAGATGGCTCATGCCTTTTTCCTCTGCCAGTGCCTGATTCTCTGCCAGACCTTCCAGCTGGCTTTCCAACACTTCCATACCTGCCGCCAGATACGCTCTGGCAATGCGTGCCGCTGTTTCCTGTCCATCCGGATGGGCAGCAAAAACTGCTTTTACTTTCTGTTCCATATTGTGCCGCCTCTTTTCTCAGGAATTGCCGTTCTTTTCATGGAGCATTTTTTCCAGTTCGTCAATAAAACTGTTGATGTCCTTAAACTGACGGTATACGGATGCGAAGCGTACATAAGCCACTTCGTCCAGATCTTTCAGCCGTTCAATAACCATATTGCCCAGCTGTTTGCTTTCCACTTCTCTTTCACCGCTGCCTGCCAGTGTATTTTCAATATCATCCACCAGCTTCTGAATCTGCTGAGCGGTGACAGGGCGTTTATTGCAGGATTTCATGATCCCGTTCTGAAGTTTTGCCTTATCAAAAATTTCTCTTGTGCCATCACGCTTGATGACAGTGATGGGGATCATATCCACCCTTTCGTATGTGGTAAAACGTTTGCCGCATTTTTCGCAGACTCTGCGGCGGCGAATAACGGAATTATCGTCCTGCGCCCGAGAATCAATTACCTTCGTATCCGCAAAATTACAAAAAGGACATTTCATGCCCAATCCTCCTCCTGTGTTTCTCAATTTCTCTGGTTTTTAGTATAAAGCAGAACAGCCCGCAGGTCAAGCACAAAGGGCAGTTTCCGTCCTAGGGGGTCTCATCCCGTTCCATGCTGTCCGCATCCACTTCCACCAGTATGATATCATCGCCGATACGGCGGATACAGCGCCACGGGATATAGTAGGCTCTGCCTCTGCCAAAGGGGTTCCAACGGCAGCCTTCCACGGGGATAATCAGTGTACGTATCTTCCCGGAAGGAATATCCAATTCCAAATCTCCCACAAAACCCAGCCGCCTGCCATCACAAATATTGATGACTTCTTTTTCCTGCAAATCGGAGAATTTTTCCATCAACTTTTCCTCCTTTTTGGTCTTATTTTACTTTATGCCTTGCCTGGAAAAATACTTGCACAAAAATCAAAAAGTGTGACTTTTGCCCCTTGACGCTCTTTGGAAATCGTAATACAATATATGCACGATATCACCGCACAAAAATCAATATATTGTATTTCTTTAGAGTCGAAAAGCCCATGGTTTCAGTCATGGCGCTCTGTGCGGACGAAAAAAAACTTACAGCCGATAGGTGGATTGAGGCAGAAAGAGGGATTGACATGATTACAACGATTACGAAACGAGATGGACGAGTGGCATTTTTTGACATCAATAAAATCGCCAATGCCATCGAAAAAGCCTTTCAGGCAACCAGCGGTACAAAAAGCTATGCAACTTGCCTGGAAATGGCACAGGAAGTATCTGATTATTTTGAAAAAGAAAATATTGATTCCCCTTCTGTTGAACAAATTCAGGACAGAGTGGAACGGGTACTCATTGATCATGGCTTTGTGCAGACCGCAAAAGCCTATATCTTGTATCGCGCGGAACGTACCCGTATCCGTAACATGAATGACCGCCTCATGAAAACATTTGAGGATATCACATACAAAGACGCAACAGACAGTGATATCAAGCGTGAAAATGCCAATATCGACGGCAATACAGCCATGGGTTCCATGCTGAAATACGGCTCTGAAGGGGCAAAACATTTCTACGAATCTTATGTGCTGAACCCGAAACACTCTGAAGCGCACCGCAACGGAGATATTCACATCCACGATTTGGATTTCTATACACTGACCACAACATGTTGTCAGATTGACCTCTTAAAACTTTTTGAAGGCGGTTTCTCCACAGGTCATGGTGTACTGAGAGAACCCAACAGCATTGCAAGCTATGCTTCTTTGGCATGTATCGCCATCCAGTCCAACCAGAACGATCAGCACGGCGGTCAGTCTGTACCCAACTTTGATTACAGCATGGCTCCCGGTGTTGCAAAGACATATAAAAAACGCTATCGTTCCAATCTGGCTTCCCTCATTGAAGTGATGGATAGCGAAGAACATGCTAAGGCGATGAAAGAAGCTTTTGTGAAGCTGGAAGATATGGGTCTGGTACCTACACTGGACAAAAACGAAACATATGATGCGGAAGAAGCCAAACTGGCGGAAGAAATCGGCATCCCTGTGGAAATCTATCAGAAAGCACACGCTTTCACTGTAAAAAAATCCACAGAAGAAACAGACAAAGAAACATATCAGGCAATGGAAGCGCTGCTGCACAACCTGAATACCATGCACAGCCGTGCCGGCGCACAGACACCATTCTCCTCTATCAACTATGGTATGGACACTTCCACAGAAGCTAGAATGGTTATGAAAAATATGCTGCTGGTAACAGAAGCAGGCCTTGGTGACGGGGAAACAGCCATCTTCCCTATCCAGATTTTCCGTGTGAAAGAAGGCGTCAACTTTAATCCCGGCGAACCCAACTACGACCTGTTCAAACTGGCATGCCGTGTCAGCGCAAAGCGCCTGTTCCCCAACTTCTCTTTCCAGGATGCACCTTTCAACCTGAAATACTACAAAGAAGGTCATCCCGAAACAGAAATTGCTTACATGGGCTGCCGTACACGTGTTATGGCAAATGTTCATGACCCCGAAAAAGAAATCACACCAGGCAGAGGCAACCTGAGCTTCACCAGCATCAATCTGCCCAGAATCGCCATCATGGCTAATAAGAACATTGACTGGTTCTTCAACGAACTGGATCACAAAACAGATCTGGTTGTGGAACAGCTGCTGGAACGTTTTGAAATCCAGGCAAAGAAAAAAGTACACAACTATCCTTTCCTCATGGGCGAAGGCATCTGGATCGACAGCGATAAACTGGGCTGCAATGACGAAGTACGTGAAGTGCTGAAAAACGGTACTCTTTCCGTTGGCTTCATCGGTTTGGCAGAAGCACTGAAAGCCCTCATCGGCGTACACCACGGCGAAAGCGAAGTGGCACAGAACCTTGGTCTGGACATCATCAGCCATATGCGCAACCGTCTGGATGCACTGTCTCAGAAAACAAAACTGAACTTTACCCTGCTGGCAACACCTGCGGAAGGTCTGTCCGGCAGATTTGTGGAAATCGACCGGAAACGTTTCGGTTCCATCGAAGGCGTAACCGATCGGGAATACTATACAAACAGTTTCCACATTCCTGTATACTACCCTATCAGCGCTTATAAGAAAATCCAGCTGGAAGCACCTTATCACGCACTGACAAATGCAGGTCATATCACTTATGTGGAACTGGACGGCGATCCGTCTACAAACCTGGATGCTTTCGAAAAGATTATCCGTTACATGAAAGCTCAGGGCATTGGTTACGGATCCATCAACCATCCCGTTGACCGCGACCCTATCTGCGGCTACAACGGCATCATCGGCGATACTTGCCCCAAATGCGGCAGAAAAGAAGATGAAGGCGAAATAGGCTTCCAGAGAATCCGTCGTATTACAGGTTATCTGGTAGGTACACTGGATCGTTTCAATAACGCAAAACGCGCAGAAGTACGCGACAGAGTGAAACACTCCGTTGTAACAGAAGTAAAACTGACACCAAAGGAAGATTGATATGAGAATCAAAATCAGCGGCGTTGTCAACGATTCCATCGTTGACGGCGCAGGCTTTCGCTTAACGGTATTTACACAGGGCTGCCACCATAACTGTCCGGGCTGTCACAATCCTCAGACCCATGACCCAGAAGGCGGCTTCTGGTCTGATACAGAAGATATTTTAAAGGTAGCGGCGGAAAATCCCCTGTTGGACGGCATTACCCTCTCCGGCGGAGATCCCATGGAACAGCCTGCTCCCTGCACTGCTTTGGCAGAAGGCGCACATGCTTTAGGGCTGAATGTCTGGACTTATACAGGGTACACTTGGGAAGCCCTTCTGAAGGAAAATAATCCAGAACGGATTGCGCTGCTGAAAAGCACTGATGTTCTGGTGGACGGGCCTTTTCTCATGGATCAGCGTTCTTTGGAACTGCGGTTCAAAGGCAGCAAAAACCAGCGTACTATCGACGTAAAAAAATCACTGGAAACAGGCGAAATCGTCCTTTGGGACAACTAAGTCAACTCACCAAATTTTATTATAGAAACAAAAAAAGCACAAAATCTCTTAAAAGAAATTTTGTGCTTTTTCTATTTTCTTTTATAAAGGAATTTCCTTCATACCCTCCGGCGTCCAGATTTTGGTATAACGGAAACCAAACTCCCGACAGGCCTGTGCCACCTCTCCAAAGGCAAAGCCAATGGAGTTGCAGTCGTGGCTATCACTGGAAAGAACAATCTCTCCTCCTCGTTTCTGCAATTCTTTCAGCAGTCCATAGGAGGGATATGGTTCTGTCCGAAGTCCTCGATACATGGCGCCAGTGTTGATTTCAAAAGGCACTCCAGTCCGCAGTAATTCCTCCATGGCTTCCAATGCCAGAAAACCATAGGCTTTTTCGTCCATGTCAAAATACTTGTTTCCTTCGTTAAACTTGGAAATCAAATCGAAGTGTCCGATGATGTCCGGTTTTGTTTTCGCTACCACCTGTACCTCCGCTTCAAAGTAAGCAGCGGCATATTTCAGGAAATCACCGCCGAAAAATTCTCGTACAATGGCGTTTGTTTTTTCTTCGGATTCGTCTACGGTATGGTACAGCCCATCTTTGTATACATAATGAGTGGAACCAATGATGTAGTCATAAATGTCCGTAGATTCTGCGGAAAAACAATCCTGTTCCACACCAGCATAAACTTCCATTTTTCCGGCATATTCCGCTTTCACAGCAGCTACATCCCGCAGATAATTCTGGATATTTTCTCTGGACATACAGTAGCTTTCGTCAAAATCCGTATAACCATGACCGGAGAATCCCAAGTGGGTAAATCCCTTGTCAAAAGCGGCTTTTGTCATTTCCGCCACAGTATTTTTGCCATCACAATATTTTGTATGGGTATGATAATTGGCTTTTGGTATCATTTTGTCATCTTCTCCTGTTTTACTTTATGGTCGATGATATGACGGGAAGCCAGTTCTTTCCGCACATCTTCCAGAGAAATCCCCGCTTCTACCATCAGTACAAGTACATGATACGCCAGATCCGCGATTTCGTAAATGGTTTCTTTTTTATCCTCTGCCTTTGCGGCAATGATCACTTCTGTGGATTCTTCCCCTACTTTTTTCAAAATCTTATCCAGACCTTTTTCAAAAAGATATGTGGTGTAAGAGCCTTCAGGCTTGTCGGCTTTTCTGCCTTCCAGCTGTTCCATAAGCCCATCAATGGAAAAACCATGGTTTTCCTCGCTCTGGTACACCGTTTCATTGAAACAAGATTCTGTACCCAAATGGCAGGCAGGGCCGTCTTTCAACACTTCCACTGTCAGAGCATCTCTGTCACAGTCGGCAGTGATGCTGACAATGTGCTGGAAATTGCCGGATGTTTCCCCTTTCCGCCACAATTCTTGACGGGAGCGAGACCAGAAGCAGGTTTTGCCTTCTTTCATACTAATTTCCAGACTTTCCCGATTCATATAAGCCACTGTCAGGACTTTTTTGCTGAGGGCATCCACCACAACGGCAGGGATCAGCCCTTTTTCGTCAAACTTCAATGTATTTATATCAAACATACGTCCAATCTCCTTTTATAACCGCATGGGAATGTTTTCTTTCGCCAGACGTTCTTTCAATTCTTTGATATTCACTTCGCCAAAATGGAAAATGGAAGCTGCCAGACCTGCGTCCACTTTGGGCAATTCTTTGAACAGTGTCACAAAGTCCTCCATAGACCCTGCGCCGCCGGATGCGATGACAGGCACGGAAACGGCATCACACACTGCTTCCAGTATTTCCAAGTCAAACCCCTGCTTCACGCCGTCAGTGTCAATGCTGTTGACTACTACTTCCCCTGCGCCCAATGCCACACATTTTTTGATCCATTCGATGGCATCCATACCAGTGTTTTCCCGTCCACCTTTTGCAAAGACCGTAAACTTGCCGTCTACCCGTTTCACATCTACGGAAAGGACAACGCACTGATCACCGTATTTCTGTGCCGCTTGTGCGATGAGGTTAGGATTTTTGATAGCACCGGAATTGACGCTGACTTTATCGGCACCGCATTTGAGCACACGGTCAAAATCCTCCAAAGTATTGATGCCGCCGCCAACGGTCAGGGGAATGAAAATGGTTTCCGCGACTTTTTTCAAAATATCCGTAAAAAGAGCACGCCCTTCCGCTGACGCTGTAATATCGTAAAACACCAGTTCATCGGCGCCGTTGTCGCTGTAATATTTCCCCAGCTCAATGGGAGAAGAAACGTCATTCAGCCCTTGAAAATTGACGCCTTTTACCACCCGTCCGTCTTTCACATCCAGACAGGGAATGATGCGTTTTGTAATCATTTGCCTTCCCCCTTTGCCAGTTTTACAGCTTCCGCCAAATCAATATGCCCCGTATACAGAGCTTTGCCCAAAATAGCGCCGTACAGCCCCATTTTTTCCAGAGCCGCTACATCCTCCAAAGAAGAAACGCCGCCGGATGCCACAATATCCATGTGGTATGTTGCGCCTAAGTGACGGTACAGTTCCAGATTGGTGCCGGAAAGTAGTCCATCTTTGGAAATATCCGTACAAATAATGGTCTTCACGCCCATCTTTTCCAGCTTCTCACAAAAAGCGTCACAGGTCATGGCAGAAACTTCTGTCCAGCCTTTAATAGCAACCATACCATCTTTGATGTCTACACCAACGGCAATTTTTTCGCCGTACTTCGCCACCATATTTTCCAGAAAATCCGGCTGTGTGATAGCCGCTGTACCCAGAATCACACGGTAAACCCCTGCATCCAGATATTTCTGAATGGTTTCTTCAGAGCGGATACCACCGCCCACTTCTGTTTTCAATCCGCTTTTTGCCACAATATCCCGAATGGTTTCCAGATTAGGTGTTGTGCCGTCTTTTGCACCTTCCAGATCCACCAGATGTAAAAATTCCGCACCTGCTTTGGCAAAGGACTGTGCCACTGCCGCAGGATTATCGCTGTAAACGGTTTTCTGGGCATAGTCCCCACGAACCAACCGCACCGCACAGCCTTCGATCAGATCAATGGCAGGAAAAATAAACATGTGCCTTCCTCCTCTCACAGGTTACAAAATGCTTTCAGTATCTTCAGTCCCATTTCTCCGCTTTTTTCCGGATGGAACTGACAGCCATATACATTGCCTCTTGCCACTGCCGCTGTCAGTTCTGCACCATATTCCGCCGTCGCAGTCACAAAATCTGCGCAGTCAACCGCTGCAAAAGAATGTACGAAGTACACACAGTCATTTTCTGCTAAGTCCGCAAAAATGGGGGATTTTTCTTTCTCTTTTGGAAAATGCAGTCCATTCCATCCGATGTGAGGCACTTTCAGCCCTTCGCCGATCATAGGCGCAATGGGACGCACCACACCGGGAATGAGCCCCAAACCTGCATATTCGCCATATTCATAGCTTTTTTCAAAAAGCAGCTGCATCCCCAGACAAATGCCCAGCAAAGGCTTTCCTGCCGCCGCTTCTTTCAGCACCACTTCTGCCATACCGCTTTGCCGCAGCTTTTCCGCCGCGTCCCCAAAAGCGCCAACCCCCGGCAAAATGATGTGGTCGCATTTCTGCAATACAGCAGGATCATTTGTCACCACTGCTTCTTCTCCGATATATGCCAATGAGCTTTTCAGGGAAAAGAGATTCCCTACGCCATAATTAATGATTCCTACCATTACAGCACCCCTTTTGTTGATGGGATTTCATCCCGATATTTTTCGTCAATGGAAACTGCCTGTGCCAATGTTCTGGCAAGGGCTTTGAATGTGCCTTCGATGATGTGATGGCTGTTTCTGCCGGAAAGCTGTTTCACATGCAAAGTCATATTTGCCTTCCGCACAAAAGCAATGAGAAATTCCTCTGTCAGTTCCGTGTCGAAGGTGCCCACTTTTTCCGTGGGGATTTCCAGCCCATATTCCAGATGGGAACGGCCGGAAAGGTCTACGGCACACAAAATCAAAGTTTCATCCATAGGCAGAATGATATGTCCGTAGCGACGGATGCCTGCGCCATTGCCCAGTGCTTCCGCAAAAGCCATACCAAGACATATACTGATATCCTCTACGGAATGGTGGTCGTCCACATCCACATCCCCATGACAGGTCACGTCCAAATCAAAACGACCGTGTCTGGCAAAGAGAGTCAGCATATGATTGAGAAAGCCACAGCCTGTATCTACGTTGCTTTTGCCTGTGCCATCCAGATTCAGAGAAAGGGAAATGTCTGTTTCCGCTGTTTTCCGTTCGATTTCACTTCTTCTCATGCTTTTCCTCCTTCCGCCAGCAGTTCTTTTGTTTTTTCCAGCAAAATATCCATCTGTTCATCGGTGCCGATAGTGATACGCACAAAGTCCTTGATTTTTTCTTTGCCGAAATACCGTACCAGCACACCTTTTTTCTTCAAACCTGCATACAAATCCGCGCCGCTGATGGCATCAGACTTAGCGAAAATAAAGTTTGCCACTGAATCCAGTACCATAAAGCCCAGTTTTCGCAGTTCTGCGGTGGTTCTTTCTCTGGTTGCGGCGATTTTCTTGCAGTTTTCCATATAGTAATCATTGCTGTCCACAGCCGCTTCCCCTGCTGCCAATGTAATGCGGTTGATGTTATAGGGGTTTGTGGAGTATTTGATTTTATTCAAATCCTCAATGATGCCTTTGGATGCAATAGCAAAGCCCAATCTTGCCCCAGCCATGGAACGGGATTTGGAAAAAGTCTGTACTACCAGTAAATTATCATATTTATGAATCAAATCCACACAGCTGGTACCGCCGAAATCAATATAGGCTTCGTCAATGATAACCACATGATCGGGATTTGACTGGATGATTTTTTCGATGTCATTCTGAGGCAATTCCAGCCCCGTAGGAGCGTTTGGATTGGCAATGACTACCATTGCCTCATTCTTGCAGTAATCCGCTCCAGAGATTGTAAAATCCGCCTGTAAGGGCATCTGTTTTGCTTGTACCCCATAGAGGTCTGCGTAGACAGGATAAAAACCATAACTGATTTCTGGGAACATGGCTCCATGGGTTTCATCGCAGAATGCCATGAAAGCGAAATTCAAAATATCATCAGAGCCATTGGAAAGGAAAATATTCTCCGCTGTAACTCCGTAAAGGTCAGCCAGCTTCTGCCGCAGAACTTTTCCTTCCGGGTCGGGATAAAGCTGTAATTTTCCGATCTCTTCCCCGCTGATTCTTGCGAATACTGCCGGTGAAGGAGGATAAGGAGATTCATTTGTATTCAGTTTTACATACTGCATGTCCTGGGGCTGTTCCCCCGGAGTATATGCTTCCAGTCCCGCAAAACGGGCGCTTAAAAATCTGCTCATAACGTTCCTCCTTTTTCCAGACGTACCGAAACGGATTTGCCGTGTGCCTGCAAGCCTTCTTCTTCCGCAAAGCGAACAATCTTTTCTCCCACCTGTTCCAGTGCCTGCTGGGTATAGTATGTAAAAGAAGATTTCTTGATAAAGTCATCTACGGACAAAGGGGAAGAAAAACGGGCTGTGCCGCTGGTAGGCAGGGTATGGTTTGGCCCTGCAAAATAATCCCCCAAGGCTTCCGGCGCGTGTTTTCCAAGGAAAATAGATCCTGCATGGCGAATCTGCGGCAGATACGCAAAAGGATTATCCACACAGACTTCCAGATGTTCCGGAGCAATTTCATTGGAAATTTCAACCGCCTGTGTCATGGATTCCGCCAGAATGATTTTGCTGCAATTATCAATGGATTCTCTGGCAATTTCCGCTCTGGGGAGCAAAGGAATCTGCCGTTCCAGTTCCGCAGAAACTGCATCTGCCAGTCGTTTGCTGTCTGTTACCAGCACGGCGCTTGCCATTTTGTCGTGTTCTGCCTGAGAAAGCATATCAGCCGCTACCACTTCCGCGTCACAGGTATCATCTGCCAAAATTAAAATTTCACTGGGGCCTGCAATCATATCAATGGAAACCCGGCCAAAAACCTGTTTTTTGGCTTCTGCCACAAAAGCATTGCCGGGGCCTACGATCTTATCCACACGGGGCACGCTTTCTGTCCCATATGCCAACGCGCCAATGGCCTGTGCACCACCGATTTTGAAAATACGGTCTACGCCAGCGATTTCTGCCGCCGCCAGAATCACGGGATTGATTTTCCCTCCTTTTGCTGGAGTCGTCATGATGATTTCCCCTACCCCTGCGATTTTTGCCGGAATGGTATCCATCAAAACCGTAGAGGGGTAACACGCTGTACCGCCGGGTACATAGACACCAGCTCTGTCCAGAGGAATGATCTTCTGTCCCAACACCACACCGTCTTTTTCTGTAATGACAAAGTCCGTACGTTTCTGTTTTTCATGGAAAGCCCGAATGTTTGCCGCCGCTTCTTCCAAAATGGCAATGAGTTCCGGGTCTACCGCCGCCATAGCCGCCACACGTTCTTCCGCTGTCACTTCCAGCACATCCAGCTTGGCACCATCAAAGCGTTCACTGTAACGCCGCAGGGCTTCGTCGCCATTTTTCCGCACATCTGCCAAAATTTCCGCTACGGCATCTGCCACATCTGTTTTTTCTTCTGTTCTATGAAAAATATCGTCTATGGAAATTTCTGCATAACGATACTGCTTGATCATGGGTATCACCTCATTTTGCTTCCTGCCGAAGCTCTTTTATTTTTTCACACATCTCCTGTACCCGTTGGTAGTTGAACTGGTAACTGGATTTATTGGCAATGAGCCTTGCACTGATGGGCACAATGTCCTCCAAAGGCTCCAGATTATTTTCTTTCAATGTGGTACCTGTTTCCACAATATCCACGATGACATCAGACATATGGAGGATAGGTGCAATTTCAATAGAGCCATGGAGTTTAATGATTTCAATTTCCATGCTCTGTCTGCGGAAATATTCCCTTGCGATATTAGGAAATTTCGTTGCTACACGAAGGGTCTTATCTGTGGTAAGTCTTGTGCCTTTGATGCCCGCCACTGCCATGCGGCATTTGCCGATACCTAAATCCAACAGTTCATAAACATCTGACCCCTGTTCCAGCAAAATGTCTTTGCCTACAATGCCCACATCAGCGGCGCCCCGTTCCACATAAACGGCAACGTCAGAAGGCTTCACCCAGAAATACCGCACACGGTTTTCCTCATTTTCAAAAATCAGTTTTCGATTCTGTTCCCGAATGGAGGGACAGCCAAAGCCAATACCTTCCAAAATATCATAGGCTTTTTCCCCTAATCTGCCTTTTGGCAATGCGATATTCAAATACTCAGCCAATGACTTCCACCCCGCTTTCACTCAATCGGCAAAGCTGTTTGTATTTCAGTCTGCCGTCATCCTGTTTCTGTACTGCCACGGAAAGTCCCATGCTTTGAAGCATCTGCACTGCCCGCAGTTTTCCAATGGTATCTGTATTTTCATCGCATAAAAGCAATGCATCCACATCGTAAGACTTTTCTTCTTCGCCATAGCGTTCCAGCATATCCATATAAACGGCAAATCCCAGTGCGTCGGCATTCTTACCGCATTTATGCACCAGATTGTCATATCTGCCGCCGGAAAGCACCCCTGTGGGGATACCATCCACAAAACCCTGGAAAATAATGCCGTTATAATAATCCATATCATTGACAATGGAAAAATCCAGATGGATGCCATGGTCGTAAACACAAGCTTTCAAGTTCGCATAAAGCCGTTCCAGTTCCTCAATGGCCTGTTGTGCTTTTTCATTGCCGCACAATCCTTTTGCTTTCGGCAGGATTTCTGCCAGACTGCCATGGAGGGATGCCAATGTCTGCAAACGGCTTGTAAGTTCTTCAGAAACACCGTTTTCCTTACAAATCTGCGCAATGCCATGGGCGTTTTTTTCACCAATGCAGACCAGAATTTTCTCCTGCTGGGAAGGCGAAAGAGCCGTTTCTTCCAATAATCCTTGTACAAAGCCCATGTGAGAAAGATTCAGCACACTGCGGCTGGAAATGCTGTCCAGACTTTTCTTCGCCAGCAGTACCACTTCACTGACAGCGTAATCATCCACTTCGCCAATGTATTCCAGCCCTACCTGCATAATTTCCTTATATTCTCCATCGTCCTTTCTGGCACGATATACATTTTCGTTATAATATACTCTCTCGGGACAGTCATAACTGCCTTTGGTATGCTTTACAATGGATAATGTCACATCGGGTTTTAAAGCCAACAAATGACCCTGTAACCCCTGAAACGTGATGATATTTTTCGTTGTCAAAAAACTTCTGTTTTCTGCATAAAAATCGTATTCTTCAAACTTGCTCATTTTGAATTTGCGGTAGCCATACTGCTCAAAGAGCGCCCGCAGACGAAACACCGTCTGTTCTTCTTTTTTCAATAATCCATCCCAATCAGTCATAAGGCACCTCCCACATGCTTTTCTTCATATTAAGCCAGTTTAGCACTTTAGTCAAGTAGATTATTAAAGTTTGGTATGTCTATACAAATCGCCAAGTTTTTATTCAAATATTTATACAAATTGTATAAATTTCCATACAATCATTTCCTTCTATATTTGAACATCATAAGCAGACAATAAAAAAACCAGAATCCAACAAATCCGTTGGTTCCGGTTTTTTCTGTTCTTATTATTTTTTTGTTTCTATACAAACAACCTTCACATCAATCTTTGTTTCTGCTGTACTTTCTGTGACTTCTGTTTCAGGCAGTGTACCGATTTCGGATAATTCATCCAAAAATGTCTGTTTCTGATTTTCTTTCATCGTCACTGTGATAGATGATTCTGTTGCTTCTTTTTCTGTCAATTCCATTTCTGTAATGATGGTACGGATACCATCCATAGCTTCTTGAACATTGTTTACCGCCAAGGAAACCTGTTCCGGCATCTGCATATCACTTGCACGAACAACAACCGGCTGGCTGGATTCTTCTGCTCCAGCGCCTGCTGCGTCCTCTGATAATGCATTCATGGAATATACGCCTGTCACAGGCTGTTCTGTCGCATCTACCTGCGGCTGATTTACTGTGGATTCTGGAGCTGTTTCTTTCTGCACGCTCTGTACAGGTGCTTTCTGCCCGCTATCTGCTGGCTGTGTCGTTTCTGTGGTGGTAGTTGTTTTTGGTGTCGTCTTAGAGATTTTTGGCTGAACTGTCGTCTGTTTTGGTTCTGTGGATACAGCTCCTGTGGTTTCTTCCACAACTGCATCTTGCAATGTTTCTGTTGTTGTATCAGCCATATTGTTGTCTGCTGTCATTGTTTCTTCTGTTTCACAACCGGATACATCCGGTGTATTTCTAGCCTCCTGAATGATGGCTTCCTGCGGTGCCCGCAGCTGCTGAATGCCCTGGATTCCGCCTGCTGCTGCCACCAGCACCACTGCTGCGGCAACCAGACCGAAATTCTTCCAGTTTTTCCGACGTTTCTGAGGGAACGGTACCACCGTACCTGTTTCCTGTTTTTCTGTCTGATTTATAGAAGCAACTGAAACCTTCGCCAAGCTTTCCTTTGCGATTTTTCCCATTAATTCTTCATGATAGCCTTCCGGCAAAGCAGCTTCGGGAAGGGTATGCAGGCTTTCCAGCATTTGTTTGACCATTTTTGCTTCGGCTGCACATTCCGGACAGCTTTCCAGATGTTTTTCCAGTTCTGCTGCTTCTTCTTTTGAGAGTGTGCCGTCGTAGTAATCCCAGAATTTCTCCTGACACTGGCTACATTTCATCATGTCCTTCCCTCCTTTCTGCTCTTTTGACGTAAGTCATTTAATTTTCGTTCCCTGATTTTTAAAATTTCTTCCTTTAATTGTATTCTGGCTCGAGAAATGCGTGATTTTACAGTTCCTAAGGCCGTATCCGTCATTTCTGCAATTTCTTCATAGGAAAAGCCGCGAATATCCCGCAGCACAATGGCTGTTTTATGTTCCGGCGACAAAGTTTCCAGCGCCCGAAGGACTTCGCTCTGTCCTTCCTTGCGCATCAGGCTTTCCTCCGGTGTTTCTCCTGTATCGGCAAACTGCTTTTGATAGCTGCCTTCTGTATCCTCGATCTCCGCCTCCAAAGAATAGGTTTGTTTTCCCTTCCGGCGACGCATTTCATCAATACATGTATTGACGGCAATGCGGTAGATCCAAGTGGAAAAAGCGGATTTTTCATCAAATTTTGACAGATTTCGATAAACCTTCAAAAAAACTTCCTGGGAAAGATCCTTTACATCTTCACCAGGGCCCATCATACGAAGCACGATGTTAAAAACAATTTTTTCATGCTGTAAAAGCAGCTGTTCAAATGCCTGCATATCCCCATTTTTCGCGCGGGATACCAATGCGTTGCTTTCTACGGCATCGTTCTTTTTTTCCACATACTCACCCCAATTTCGTGGTTGTTACCTAAAAGATATTCTTTCTCCATTGTACCGTGAAAATTCTTTTTTGAAAAGAAAAAAACTCGCCAAAACATTGCAGACAACGTTTTAACGAGTTTAAAAAAGTCGAGGCGACAAGATTTGAACTTGCGACCTCTACATCCCTAATGTAGCGCTCTACCAAGCTGAGCCACGCCTCGACGAC